>Ga0255752_10002645_pt1 | contig 19374 bp, 25 predicted proteins | sample 011ome_25_FD_179952 | JGI IMG/M metagenome (GOLD analysis project Ga0255752, IMG submission 179952) | Coastal salt marsh microbial communities from the Groves Creek Marsh, Skidaway Island, Georgia - 011512CT metaG (version 2) | ecosystem: Environmental > Aquatic > Marine > Intertidal zone >... | reverse complement strand
TTGAAGACGAAGATGGGACTGCTAAATCTTTTATGACAGATAGTAAAGAAGGTCTTATCATTCAACGTTTAAAAACTGATGAAGACACCGCAGAATACTCTTGACATTTACTTACAAATAGAGTAGCATAGAATCAACTAATATAGAGGACTATTATGGCTACATTCATTCTTGTTGATAGTTTCAACATGTATCATCGTGCGAAACACGTTGGTATGCGCGGCGCAGATATCGATATGAAAATTGGACTTGCATTTCATATTATGATGTCTAGCGTTAAGATGTGTTATCAAAAGTTTAACGCAGACCACGCAGTATTTTGTTTAGAGGGTCGTTCATGGCGTAAAGACTATTACACTCCATACAAAGCACAACGTAAAGCAGCACAACAGGCTAAGTCTGTGCGTGAACAAGAAGAAGATGCTATCATGTTTGACGCATATGACAACATGGTTGAGTTCTTGTCAGAAAAGACTAACGTAACTATGTTACGCAATCCAAACGCAGAAGCAGATGATATGATTGCTTTATTCATTGCTTCACACCCAGATGATAATCACATTATCGTGTCTAGCGATAGTGACTATCAACAACTTATCTGTGACAACGTGACTATCTATGACGGTGTACAGAACCGTATCATTAATAAAGATGGGTTCTTCAAAGATGATAAGCATATGACACCAATCAAAGATAAGAAGACTAAAGAAGTTCTCGCTGCACCTGATCCCGAATGGTTGTTATTTGAGAAATGTATTCGTGGTGATACAAGCGATAACATCTTTTCAGCGTATCCAGGTTGCCGTAAGAAAGGCACAAAGAATAAAGTAGGTATGATTGAAGCATTTGAGGATCGTAACAGCGGTGGCTTTAATTGGAATAACTTTATGTTACAGCGTTGGACTGACCATAATGGTGAAGAACACGTTGTGCGTGAAGACTATGAACGTAACAAAACGCTTATTGATTTGACTGCACAACCTGATCATTTGAAAGTAGACTTCATTGAGACTATCGCAGAAGCAAGTAAACCGAAGAACAAGCAAGGTGTAGGTATTAATTTCCTTAAATGGTGTGGTTACTGGGATTTACAAAATCTTGCTAAAGCACCAGACGAAATGGCTGCTATTCTAAACAAAGAGCCGAGGGGCTATTGACCCCTCCTTCCTACGTTTTATGATGAAATTTTCTAAAATGAATGATGTATATCTTGCAACAGGAAGCGATGCACCTAAAACAATAGAACAAATAGGCAAGGGACTGTTTGAACGGGTTGCTCGTTCTTATAACTGTTCTGGAAATTCAGTATGGGAGAAAGGCGTAAACATATACAACAATGACTGGCGTCTTCCTGAACGCCCATGGAAATATTTAGAAAGTGTACTAATGTACAGTCGTTTTGCACCCAAAACAGGTTGGCACTTTGATGAACGTCCTGGGTTAGTAAACTTTTCTATCGTAGGAAGAAAAGCAAAACCTCACCAACGTGAAGCATATGTAAAATATGATATTCAAAACAAAGACAGAGAAATTATTGCAAGAGAATTTAATACTGAATTTTCAGATGAATATAACGTAGTTGCTCAGGTTGCAGGTGAGACTGGTCTTGATATTATGCCAATTGGCAAGGGCAAACAGCAGATACTAAATGACTTTAAACAAGATGAAAATATTGTTTTCTTTGGTGACAAATGTAATCCTGGCGGAAACGACTATGATATTGCAGAAGCCGTAAAGGGAAGAAATGGAGTAGTACACCATGTTAAAGACTGGAGAGAAACATGGGAACGCCTGAAATCTCTTTGAATACATCAGACGCGAGTAATTTATATGTAATAGATTACAACGGAGGAAGCGGTGGAGAATTTTTAGGTGAACTTGTTTCAGACGCAGTTGGGTGCGTACACACTAGAAAAAAGTTACCAAATGATGACACTTCTATTGATAGTTTCAGAAATATTCTAGTACAACCTTTTATTAATAAACTACTACAATCAGTGCTGTATAATGGTCACGAAAATACCGATGTAATGCAAGCTGATCTATTAGTAAAAAATTTAATGATTATGCATTATTGGCAAAAGAAAAAAATAGAACCTACCAATATAGTCAAACAAGCGGCAATTGCATGTAAAATTACAGATAGAGTGTTGCTCAGAAATCATTTAGCAGAACGTGATTTTTCATCACTTCCAAATAGAAAACATATCTATATATACCCGGATACAAACGAGTATCATATCACATTGCCTCTTATGTTTAAAAAACAATGGATGCAAAAGTATAATAAAGGTGTATATAAATGGGAATGGGCGAATGACGAAAGAAATTTAGAGTGCAAAGATTTCAATGAGTTTGTTGATTTATTTTTTAAGACATCTAAAAGCGAAAAGACAACAGAAACGATAGATACATCATACGGTGTTAACATTTCTCCAAAAGCATATGCATATGGAATAAAACATTGGAAGGAAGAGCTTGAGGATTATATCAAGGCAAAGATAGGAAATAGTGAAGAAATATTATCTTGGCAAAATAATAACTTAAATATTCTTAAAGAATTTGGTTTAAACATAGACAGCACAGAACAGCAATGTATAGACAGAATAAAAGATGTATACAGTAGAAATAATTAAAGACAAGTTTTGGATCGTAGAAGATGCAGGAATAAAACTTGGTATTATTCGTAAGACCAGGTCTTCTGACTTTGAAGTAATCATAAAAGAGGAGGGACTTGAAATCCTTAGCCTTAATGCTCTAACTTCGAAGTTCGGGAGTAAAATTCTTGAATCTCGTCAAGTGAAAAAAATAGAAAGCGTAGAATACGGGAAAGATATAGATGATGTTGAAGGTTATCCTAGCAAGCATCGTGCTTACAATAAATCTTTGGATGATAAAAATATCCCAATATATACTAAAACGGAAAAGTCGAAAGTTCTTTATGCTGCTGGCTATTACGGTCTTTCTTTTCCTGGTGCTGGATGGAAGAATGCCTATTGTGTAAAGCGTGAAACGCTTGATAACTATGAGTATATAGGACCATTCAAAACTAAGTCTCAATTAGAAGCAGAGATAAACAGATGTATGAAACAATAAAAACCTTTCTTGCGATTGTGAACAGAGGAGTTCAACGCAAAGACAAGCAAGTAAAACTATCAATAGAAGATGCAGTTAAAATGCAGACAGAAATATCAATGCTCTTATTAGAGTTAAAAAACTCTACAAAGACTGAAACTAATAGTACCTATGATGGAGGAAAATTCTAATGGACTTTACAGCAGTTATGGTAATTGGACACTTTGTAGTAAGTGTTTTCAATGTACCACTAGGAAACCCAATGTGGCAATTTGTTCCATTTCCTAATATGGAATTATGTCAACAATATATTCAATATCAACAGACCCCGCCAAATGGTTATCAATTGAGTATTGAACATAAAATGTACAAAACAGCACAGTGTGTAACACGTGAAGAATTCGAAGCACAAATGCAAATGCAGCAACAGCAACAAGGTGGTGGTGCACCACAACAAGAGGATCAACCCAAACCATTAACACCTGGCTGGGAAGTCAAGTGATTAGTGATATCGTTCTCTAAAAGATAAATATATAATAACTAAATCTAATAGGGAACATATGTATGGGATTCTTAAAAAATGCAGCTAACTTCATTATATCAGCAATTAAATCGACATGGGTCTATCGACTTATTCGAACTATTATCAAGAACCCAGTATATCTTGTTTTAGTACTATTAGTAGGATTTTTATCTTTTAATCAAGGACGTATGTATTACGATACGTTCATTGAAGAATACGAAAGATTGAATTCAGAAAAAGCTGAAAAAGAAGATAAGCCAGAAGATCATTTAAAATTTGAGAAAATAGATGATTATCTGTACACACTAACAGGCTCTGTAGGTGATGGTGACTGTGACAGAATCGTTCCAGACATGCCGTCAGACTTTACTCTAATCTTAGAAAGCCCAGGTGGCAATCTAGCAGAGGGTTCTTGTCTTGCTGCGCATATCAAATTAAGGAACGTTGTCACAGTTGTCAGAGATACACCAGTAATGAATGCTGACGGTAAAGTAGTTTACACGCCAGGCAAAGTAGGTGAAGACCTAAACATTGAACATCTAAAAGAAAAAACAGTATGTGCATCAGCATGTGGTTTGATGTTCTTAGGTGGAGACAGAAGATATCTTATCGGTAATGTTTGGTTCGGTATTCACGGACCGGGTACACCAGAAGAATTTATCGTCAGAATGCATCCTAAACAAGCAGAATCGAGTGCGTACCGTACAGCTTCTAACTTATTAGGGTTGTTAGAACAATTGGGCGTTGAAGACCCAGAAGTTCGTAAACTATTTGTTCAGATCCCTAATCAGACGATGTATTGGTTACATCCTCGTGATTTTCAAGCAAAACCAAATATTATAAAATTAGCTACAAATTATGTAAACTTTTGGGGTCTGAATACAGCGACATTAGACCCAGTCTAAGTCGTAATTTGGAGGACTAAAAAATGCTAAAGAGTTTCTTTGCAACGCCAGATCGTGCGCTGTATGCTTGGTTAATGTTAGCTTGGCTACTGTTCATTGGTTGGTACAATGTGCAAATTCTCGTATATTATAACGCATGGAACCGTGAGTTCTATGACGCAATACAAACACTACAAGAAGAACGTTTCTGGGAACTATTTTGGGGATTCAATCCCGCACGTTTCTGGGAGTTCATTACATTTAAAATGGACGAGACTGTGATGGTACCGAGTTTCTTAGAAATTCTAATCATCTATGTTCCGATGGCTACTTATGCTACATGGCAAACACAACGATATACGTTTGCGTGGCGTGAAGCGAATACACATTACTATTTGCGCAGATGGGAAGCATCAACTGCGAAGATTGAAGGTGGTTCACAGCGTATCCAAGAAGACTTAATGATTTTCGGTAAAACACTACAATCTCTGTTCACAGGGTTTGTAAACAAGATTTTCATTCTAGCCGCTTTCATCCCTGTTCTATGGACGTTGAGCGAAGGTCTACCTATCTGGAACGGTCAGATTATTCCTGGCTTCTTAGTTTGGGCAGCACTGACGCTTTCAATTGGTGGTACACTTCTATCATTCTTGCTAGGTATTAAACTACCAGGACTAGAATATAAGAACCAAGTTGTTGAAGCGAAGTTTCGTAAGAAGCTAGTATATTCAGAAGACGATTTCAATGAACGTCTAACAGAAGACCTATTCCCAATGTTTGCAAGCGTAAAGCGCAACTACTATAGACTATTCAATTGGTATATGGGATTTGGTATTTGGCAAACAGCATTCGGTATGTTTGCAGGTAACGTTGCTCTAGTCGTACTAGCACCAAGTTACTTTGCACAGTTGATTACATTCGGTGTTCTTATTCAGGTTCTAAATGCTTTCGGGCGTGTTGAAGGCGCTCTAACATACTTCATTGATAGATGGACAACGATTGTTGATTTTCAATCAGTGATTAAACGTTTGCGTGAATTCAATCGTGTATTGGATGAAGCAGACAAAAAAGAAGAAGCATAATAGATTGGACGGCTTACAAAGTCGTCCAATATTCTTTCCACTCTGGGAAGTAATCAAATACTCTTTTCCCAAAAATTTCATCTAATCTATCTGTATACTTACAGAACTTATCCCACATTTCTGGATCGCCATCGTCACTTTTCATCATTGCAATTGGAAAGTTAGCAACTCGTTTTCCGTGAAATCTATCTTCTGCGTCTACAGTATACATCCAATCATACCATTCATTTAAATATCTATCTTTCAATCCTCTAGGCATATGTATAGGGTTCATAAAGTCTGGACGTAATACCTCTCCAGATGTAAACTTACGTGTGGGCGAATATTGTTTCAAGTCTGTTAAAATTTCTGGCATTCTTGCTGCTTGAAACATTGATATAGTAATAACGGGATTAACAGAAACAGTTTCTAATACATCTGTCAACTGCGTCACATTTGTTTTAACCCTATCCCAATCTCCGCCTTCTCTAAAGTAATTGTAAAAACTTTCCGATGCATCGATACTGAACTGTAGTGTAACCGCATGAAAATTCCCCAATAAGTCATACAGATTGTAACCTTTCCATTTACCAGGAATGCTACCATTAGAAGTAATGATTAGGTTAATCTTATTAGCAACTGGTTGAATATTTGTCAAAAACTCCCACACTTCTTTTTGAAAGAATGGTTCGCCACCTGTAATTTCTAGCTCTAGGTAATCACCTTCATCTAGTCTTTCGATGTATGGTGTCATGCCTGCCATATCGATTTGTTGTGCATAACTTTCTTCGTGTACAATGCTGAAAATTGGGTTCTGTTCTTCTAGGTCTCTGTTCTTTTTTAAAGTCTTTGTCCATAGAGTGCTATATTCTGGACTACAATGTCTACATGCGTAGTTGCATGTATTATTAAAGCGAAACTCCATTCGGTGTAATGTACGCATTTCACCAGTTTCAGGATTGACATTATCAATATACCACTGATTTGGCTTATCGCTTAGTTTAATGCGTTGACGATAGCTTTCTGCTCCCGCATCTTCCATTTGCTTACAGTCTCTACATTGAGGTAATGGAAATTCACCATTAAGTAACGAAAGTCTCTGTCTGTTTAGTTCAGGATCTTTCATGACTTCTTCGAATGTCGTGTATTGTTCACGTGTACCATTGATAGCACGATAGCATAGGTCAACTCTTGTATGCTTAAAATTAATTCCACCCATACCAAGTTGACATACTAATGGTTCTTTTTTATCTGACATATAGTCCTCCAAAACTTTATACTCTTATTTATATACTGAGTTAATATAAGAAATATGATAAATATGTGTATAATATAAAGAGGAAGATACAAATATGGCAAGACCTAAACCTACTATTATTCTTGAACACACAGATAACAAAACATATCGTAGTGAACAAGTATTAAAAGCAGATGCAATCTATGCAGTTTTTTACAAGGGTGAAGCCATTAACTTACGCTCACTTAATAGCCTTGTTAACTTTCCGGGACCCAAATATAAAAAATGCTCGTTTTCAAACCCAGGACATGCTATTAACTTAGCAGAACGGTTGAATGATTTATTCAAATGTGAGGATTTCGAAGTTTATAGGCTAACACGCGGCGATAAACTAGATTTCTAAAATGAAAAAGTCAGAACTGATAAAGTATTTGAATCAAAATACTACAGGCAAAACCGCCGGACGCAAAGAAATCAAAGTCAATGATATCTTTATTAGTTCATCAGATGACGAAAAACATTTTCGACTTACTAGGTTCGGCAAAGACGTAATAGAAAAACATTTCAAAGCATATAAAATATCCTTAAGTACAGGAAAAAGAAACGAAAGTGGAAACGAGATACTTGCACTAGATTCATATTTACATTCTCCTTTTTACTTACACCGAGGTACACTTATTCTATACGAAGAAAGCATAGCCGCTGAATTATTATTAATAGAAGGAGATTTCGAACTTTGGATACAGAACAAGAAAATATGAATCTATACAGTAGGGGCAGTAAAACAGTAGATCCTTATCGTAGAGTTCAGTACTGGCACGGCGAAGAAAAAAACGAAGATTTACATAAGCATGAAAATTTTGACTACTATTTTAACAACTACGGATTTAGATCATTAAGAGAGGAAGATTACAATCTATATGACGAAAATGATATTTGGTGTTTTGGCTGTAGCTTCACTGTAGGTATAGGAGTTTCTAGATTAAAAAGTTGGCCTGCTGTTATTAATAGAATAACTGGAAGAAAAGTTAAAAACTTTGGTGTTGGCGGCTGTGGTCCAAAAACAATGTATAGATTATTATTCAATTGGTATAACGAAGTTAAATTTAAACCCAAAAATATATTCGTACTGGGTTCATTTGAAGGTAGGGATGAGAAGTGGGATGCTAGGCAAAAATACTACTTACATCAGACTGTACAGAATACATATGAGTTAGAATATGATATAGATAAAATCGAAGACATGTATGTAGAAACACACAACAAAATACAAAACTTTAAAGACACGATACTTATATCGCCTTCTTTGATGTTAGAAGAATCTTTAAGCGTAGGAATGAATGACCGCGGACGAGATAACTCTAAGGGGTTAATACAAAATCATAATTTTCATGGACATCCGGGCATTAAATTTCATGAATTTGTTGCAGATAAATTTATTAAAAACTTGTAAAAACTTGACAAATCCCCGAATCGTGCTATATTAATATAGTAATCAGAAAGAGGGAACAACAATGTTCGAAGTTGAATATCTAGTCTATCGCTCAGTAAAATCAAAGACATTCGACACATACGCCGCAGCACGTGCGTTCTTTAACAACGTGCGCCGTCAGTCTTATTGTTCCCGTGCTGAATTAAAAAACTTGACATAATCAGCGAATCACGCTATAGTTATTAAGTAATCTGAGATAAATCAAGAAAGGTTCTCAAAATGTCTGCACAAGTTTCACTAAATGATATGGATGTACGTCTAGTTCGCCCGAGCGATATTCGTGCTGAAATCAACTACGCTATGAATCGTAAGCGTCCGGTCTTCATCTGGGGTCCTCCCGGTATCGGTAAATCTGAGATTGTTGACTCAATCACACAAGAGCGTTCAGGCTACATGATTGACATGCGGCTTGCTCTCATGGAACCCACTGACTTGCGTGGTATTCCTGTTCCTAACACTAACACAGGCTTGATGGAGTGGCTTCCTCCTGCTGATTTGCCTACTCAAGAACTTGCAGATCAATTCGAATGTATCGTTCTGTTTCTTGACGAAATGAATCAGGCTCCTCAGTCTGTACAGGCTGCTGCTTATCAGCTAATTCTTAATCGTCGGTTGGGTAACTATCGTCTTCCTGACAATGTTCTAATCGTTGCTGCTGGCAATCGTGAAAGTGATCGCGGTGTTGCGTATCGCATGCCTAGCCCACTTGCTAACCGTTTTGTTCATCTTGAAATGACTACTGATTTCGAGGACTGGCAGAACTGGGCGTTGACTAACGATATCAGTGCTGAGGTCGTAGGTTACGTAACTGCTAACAAGATGGATCTTATGAACTTTGATCCTCGTACTGCGTCACGTGCGTTTGCTACTCCTCGTTCTTGGACTTTCGTGTCTCAGATGCTTCCTCAAGAAGGTGAGCAAATCTCAGATAGTCGTTTGCACGATTTGATTGCAGGTACTGTTGGTGATGGTATCGCAACTAAGTTCATGGCTCACCGAGCAATCTCTGGTAAACTTCCTAACCCGACAGATATCTTGTCAGGTAAGGTGAAAACTCTGAGTGCTGAAGGTCGTGAGATTTCTGCGATGTTCTCATTGACTGCTTCACTTTGCTACGAATTGCGTGACTTTGTTGATCGCAACGGCAAAGAGAAAATGGACGAGTTGTACAAAATGGCTGACAACTTCTTCCGTTTCATGATGGACAACTTTGAAACAGAAATGACCGTACTTGGTGGTCGTACTGCATTGAAAGTTTACAAACTTCCTCTTGAACCTCGCAAAGTTCCTTGCATCGAGGAGTTCTTCAAGAAGTATGGTAAACTTATCATCGAGGCTCACAACGCCTAACCGCAGACTGGGCGTGAGAACCGGAGGGAGAGGTCTTGACTTCTCCCTCTTTTTTTGATATAATAGTGACATGATATACGAACATATTAGGCAAACAGCCAAAAGATTTCCAAATAAGGTAGCGTTAATCTGCAAAGATAAACAATATACCTATTCTGAGTTAATTTCCAGTGTAGAGAATTTAGCTGCTGTATTAGTTACGGCTGTTTTTCCGGGTGAAAGAATACTATTCGCAAGTGAAAAGGAATATCACTATGTTCGCATGGTTTTGGCATGTGATAAATTAAACGTTACATTTATGCCTACATATCCAAATCTACCAGATGAAGTAGTAGATACTATTAAGAAAATCAGTAAACCAAACCATGTCATTCTAAATGAGGAAGACGCAGCTAATCTCAAACCTCACAATAAAGGTTTGGTATATCATTCACCAAGAGAATACCTATACACAGTAATGTTTACTAGCGGTACATCGGGAGAACCTAAGGCTGTTAAACATTCTAATAACAGTTGCTATGCTGGATGTATGACAAGTATAGAAACATATAATTTATCAGAGGATGACGTTGTACTAGCACAGCTACCGCCGCCGACTGTAGCAGGATTGTATCTGTATCCGTTACCTGGATTAATCAAAGGTTGTACTGTTATTATGGAGCAGTTTAATCCAAGGACATTTGCAGAACTTAACATAAAATATAAACCTACTGTGGGTATTATTGTTCCTGCAATGATTGTTGCTATGAGCAAAATTAGAAGTTGGCAAGAGTTAGACTTGTCTCATTGGCGTGAACTGAGTGTTGGTAGCACAATCATACCAGAGGAAATGCTACAGCTTTTATTTGACAAGGGCGCGCCTGCTATCAGAGATTTGTATGGTTGCACAGAAACACATGTCCCACCATTTACATATCTAATCAAACCAGATGAAAAACATATGTTGCAACTTGAAGTTACTGACAGATACCAGTACAGACTGGATAGACACGGTGTGCTTTGGATCAAGGGTGATTCATTGATGATGGGATACATGAACGCAGATGCAGAATTTGATGAACACGGATACTGGTGTACAGGTGATGTATTTGAGCGAAAACACAATCTACTATTTTATAAATCCAGAAAAAAAGATTTGATTAAAGTCAATAGCTTTAATGTTTCTCCAATCAGCATTGAAAATGCGATATCAGTATACCCAGGAATACTTGAAGTATGCGTGACATATCGAAGCAGAGACATGGGCGAGAAGGAGATTGTAGCACTTGTACGCACTGAGGTGAGTATAAATACATCTGAATTAATTTCTTTTGTTAAAGAGAAACTTTTTGCATATGAAATACCCAAAGAAATAATAATCGTTGATGAACCATTGGTTAGGAACCGTATGGGGAAAATTCAGCGAGAAGCTAATAGAGAGAAATTTGTAATATGAAATCGCAAGTAAAGAAAATTGTTGTACTAGGTGGTGGCGCAGCTGGTTGGTTTACTGCTGGATATCTTAAAACGAAAAATCCAGAAATTGATATCACGCTTATTGAAAGTAAGAAAGTTGGCATCATCGGTGTTGGAGAAAGTACAATCCCACAGTTGGGTGACTTCTTTGCCGAAATGGGCATTGAAGAACGTGATTGGATGTCACATACAAATTCACTATATAAACTAGGTAACAAATTTGTTGGCTGGAATATTGAAGGCAAACGTCATCACGTATCAAATCACTGGTGGTGTTCTAAGTTCGATGAACAATACTTTACGTTTTCTTTCACTATGCCAGAGAACCAACTAACACGTTCATATTATCATCAAATCAAAACAGATGATTATTTCCATAATTCAAAAGGCGACCCTGGTGTAGATGATAAATGGAACGATTACTGGCTACATCTACTACGTGAAGGACGTAGGAATTGGTGGGAAATGTCAGAGGATATGTGTGAACAAACATTTCTAATGGACCACAACAAAGCACCATTTGATATGGATGATAACATTCTAGTAGGCCCTTGGCAAGCAAAGACGTATCACGTTGACGCAGAACGCTTCCCAGAAGTAGTTCGTGACCGTGTTGCTATCCCACGTGGTGTTAAGCACGTTTGGGGCCACGTTGCTGATATCGTAAAATCAGAAGACGGATACATTGAAAAACTTGTATTGGAAGATGGATCAGAATACGAAGCAGACTTGTTCTGTGATGCTACAGGTTTTAATCGTATTCTAACTGGCACAATGGATAACGGTTGGCATGACTATGAACATATCTTTACACGTGATGCTATCGTAGCACCTGTAAAGTATAAAGATGTTAAAACAGAAATGCGTCCGTATACACAATCTTACGCACAAGATGAAGGTTGGAACTTTATCATCACTCTTTATAATCGTATGGGTTCAGGTTATATCTTTGATAGAACTGAAATCTCACCAGAGGATGCTAAAGAAAAGTTTATGAAGTATTGGGATGGTTATGAGTTTATCAAAGAGCCTCGACATATTTCATGGGAGTCAGGTCGTATGGAAACTCCGTGGAATAAGAACGTTGTTGCTATAGGTATGGCTGGTGCGTTTGTTGAACCAATGGAGGCTAACTCACTATACGTTGCGCAGGCTTGTATTCAGTTAACAAACCGTATTATCAATCGTGCGAAAGAAGAAGATGCTGTTATCACACCATCACAAATTCACGCATATAACAAAAACATGGGTAAACTAGAAGATGGTATCGCAGACTTTATTGCGTATCACTTTACTCTAACTGACCGTGAAGACACGCCGTTCTGGCGCAAACAGAAACAATACGGTATTGACCACAATCACAAAGAGGCGTGTTGGGAGCATTACCGTCGCCCTGTAAACTATGTGGGTAATGGTGTATACCCAGACTTTATGTGGGCGATGCTTGCTGTATATATGAACAAGTTTGATGATAGTGTAAAACTAAACAACATTAGACCTGAACTGGTAGAGAAGGCAAATATGACTTGGGATTTCATTCATAAGTCAAGTAAAGAGAATGGTCGTTATGCACCACACGCATATGATTGGCATCGTAAATTCTTATTTGATGGTAAATCACACGAAAAGATATTGGAGGAAGCACTTGCTAAAATTTCTAGAAACATTGTTTGATAAATTAACTTATGAAAACAAAATGCATATTCAATGGTCGTTTAACGCCATTGTAACAGCAATTGCGATACCATACTGTATCTACACAGAACAATATGCAATCTTAGGTTGGGGATTTTTATGGGCATACTTAGTAATGTGTATCGGCGCCAATGCTGGATTTCACAGGTGGGCATCACACCACAGTTGGAAGCCAAGTGAACCAGTGAAATGGTTTATGATGACTATGTTTATGTTTGGTTCACCTGGATCTCCTCTCGTAACTGTACTGTTTCATAGATATCACCATAAGCACAGTGACCAAGAAGACGACCCACATTCACCACATGTTATTGGCTGGTTCAGAGGTGCAACGGGGCGTTTCCAAAAGTCAGGCGGTTATCTAAGTTCTGGTAGGGATATGTTCAAAGAACCGAGCGTAGTATTTTTTCACAGACATTATTGGAAATTCCAAGCATTCATTTATCTGACTGCATTGGTTTTAGGCGGACCGCTATTCTTTGCAATCTTTATTTGTTTTAGTGGTTTTTATAATGCTACTATCGCGGGACACATTTTAGACGGTGTTCTATCGCATTACAAGTGGTTAGGATATCGTTGGTTTGAAACTAAAGATCAATCGAACAATAATCCTATTTTTGCGTGGTTGAGTGGCGGCGAAGCGTGGCATAATAATCATCACGCTAAACCAGGAAGATACTATTTCGGTCACAAATGGTGGGAGTTTGATCCTGCAGGCTTTTTAATATGGGCGGTGCTAAAGCGTATCTGATGTTACTAAAAGAGTTTAAAGGCAAAGACGATTTAGAGTTTTCTTTGCACCAAGTAGACAATGATAACTTAGAAGAATTCAAGACATTTTTATCCGTTTGTGCAAACGACGGTGGTCCCAATAATGCTTCATTACTAAAACTAAAATTTGGTAAATGGGGGTCAGAAGAAGCATGGTGGTTTGTAAAGCACAAAGACAAAATTGTGTCAATGTGTGGCGCACATTATCTTCCTCATATATCTCCCAAATGTTATATGATAGCATATCGTGTATACACTCTTAAAGAGTGGAGAGATACAGCATCTCCTACAAAAGACCATAGAATGTTAAATGAATTTCATCACGGTGCAGTACAACCGTTTGCAGTAGATTGGTGCCTATCACGTGGTGCAGATACAATTGTTACCACTGTTAATACTGAAAAAAACCTAGTTGACGATCCAAATGGATTAGATTATAAGTTCTCCAGAGTAGCAAGAATTATATTCCCACGTGAAGGTAAATATACTCTTTTACACAAAGACTTTCTATTATACAATAGATATCAAGACGTATGGAAGTTAAACTATAAAGACTTTAGAACAATGGAACCACTATGACTGTTTATATTGAAAACATATCAGCCTTTACCCCGTTTGGCAATTTAGAACAAACATGGGAATCTATTACCAACAATGAAATTGCGTACGGTCCTATAACTAAATTTGATCCAAATGCAAGTCGTTATACTAGAAGTAAAGTCGCAGGAGAGTTTCACTTTGATGCAGAAGACTATCCTATTATCACAGAAGCAGAACGTGATAGACTACCAGAACATATGCAATGGGCATTGGCACTAGCAAGCGACTTGATCGGTGATAGAGAGTTACCAAGCGAAAGAACAAGTGTTATCGTGTCTCCTGGGTTTTCGATGTACTTAGAAAGTTTAAGAGCAAATAGAGAAAACACAGATAATAGTTACACATTCTGTCCTAATATGATTGCTCATAATATCAACATCAAGTATGGTTACACAGGGCCCAGTACAATGACTATGAGTGCGTGTTCTACTGGCATTTACAGTATTATTCTAGGATGTATGCTTATCGAAACATGTCAAGCCGACTATGTAATCGCTGGTTCAGTTGACCAATGTATTAACGAAGATGCATTTAAGCAGATGGGTAAACTACGTGCGCTATCAACACAATTTAATAATACGCCCGAAACAGCAAGTAGGCCTTGGGATAAGAACAGGGATGGACTTGTACTAAGCGAAGGTGGCGCATTATTTCTTTTAACAAAAGAAAAAACAGAAAACACACTATGCGAAATAACAAAGTATGCAATGACAAATGATGCGTACCAAGTTGTTGCGCCCCATCCAGAGGGTAAACATATTGAGAGATGTATGGCTCAATGTATCGAAGGTAAGCCAGACTTAATAAATGCACATGCCACTAGCACTCCAATGGGGGATGTAGTAGAGTTAGATGCAATTAATAGATTAGGTATGAAAGATGTTTACATCACAGCAAACAAATCTCAATTAGGACACATGATGGGCGCTGCTGGTGCGGTTGAAACAGCATTAAGCGTTATGAGTTTAATGCATAATATAGTAACACCATCATTAAATATTAATGAACTAGAAGAAGGCTACGAGCCAAAGTATGTAAGTAGAGCTATCGAACATGATATAAATTCTGTTCTATGTAATAGTTTTGGTTTTGGTGGGACAAATGCAAGCATATTGTTAACAAAATGACATTCCAAGATTTATTTAAAAATAACCCCAAAATATGGATGCCTATAGCAGACTTGTTAGACAATGTTTTGACAGTAGGTATAAATGATAGGTTCACACGTGCAGAACGTGAATATATTTTTGCATACTTTTCTAAAGAAAACGGCTGCGACTTTTGCTATGAACACCATATAGATTTTGCATATGATTTAGGTTATGACGACACTATTATCATTGACAAGTTGACAGATCCAGATGCACTAGAAAATATATTTTGGATCAGAAGCATAACATTATTAGTAAATACCGCAATAAAAGAATACAACATCACACAAGTTAACCCATCAGACAAAAAACTGAAAGATACAACTATCAAAGACTATGGGTATAACTTTAAAAAAAGTATCGGAAAAACTTGACAATATCCGTAATTGTGCTATATTAATAGAGTAGTTAGAAAAAAGGAAGCGAATCGTATGCAAGTCAAACCGCACGAAATCAAAACAGAAGATGACTTCAATGCAGTTCTTGATGATCTGTTGAAAGAAAACGGCATCGAGGTTGATGAAGACTCTGATGAACCTGTTGTGTTTGAATACACTGATTTAGAAGTCAAAGAAATGATTGTATCAGGTCGTGTACGAATGCTAATTAAGCACCCGTTCTTTGGTACACTTGCAACACGTCTAAAGCTAGTCGAAGCTGAGTGGCTTCCTACTGCTGCTGTTGACGGTAAGCATTTCTACTACAACTGTGATTTCTTTCGTACTCTAACTCCTGAGGAGATTGACTTCGTTGTAGGACATGAGGTCTTTCACTGTGTGTATGATCACTGCGGTGAAGGTGGTCGTCTATTTGACTTCGCAGAAGAAAAGCGTGATCCTAAATTGTGGAACATTGCTGCTGACTACAAAGTGAATCAAGCAACTGTTGAGGCTCGTATCGGCAACATGCCTAAGTCTGCGTTGTATGATCGCAAATACTACAAGTCTTATACAGAAGAAATTTATGCTGACTTGATGAAGCAAAAAGAGGAACAAGGTAAAGATTTCTCTGATGTCAACACACTTGACGAACACATGATGGGTGACGGCAACAATGCTGGCGAAGGTATGCAGAACGATCCTACTGGTCGCAAAGGTCCTATCAAAATTTCTAAAGAAGAAGCTAAAGCAATCAAGGATCAGATGAAACAAGCTGTTCTGCAAGCTGCACAAACAGCAGGCGCTGGAAATCTTCCCGGCGATATTAAGCGTATCATCAAAGATATGACTGAACCTAAAATGGACTGGCGTGAGCATCTTAATCTATCAATGCAGTCTACTCTAAAGTCTGACTTTACATGGATGCGTCAGTCTCGCAAGTCACGTTCACTTGGCATCTATCTGCCTGGCACTGATAATGACTATCAAGTTGATGCTGCTATCGGTCTTGACGTTTCAGGTTCTATTGATGAACAGATGCTTAAAGATTTCTTGGGTGAAGTCTATGGTATCATGCAACAATTTCAGGACTTTCGTCTCCGTATTTGGACTTTCGATACGCAAGTCTATACTGAATCATTCAAAGAATTCACTCCTATGAATGCTGAGGAAATCAAAGAATACGAAATCATCGGTTGTGGTGGCACTGACTTTATGTGCAACTGGCATTTCATGGAAGAAAACGATATCAATCCTGACAAGTTCATCATGTTTACAGATGGTTATCCGTTTGGTGAATGGGGCATCGAATCTTTCTGTGATACACTGTTCGTAATGCACGGTCAAAATCATATCGTCCCACCTTTTGGTGACTACACTTACTATTCATAAAAGCATAAATATCATTATGAGCGATACACTTCTACTTAACGCAGATGGTGCTCCTCTGAGCATTACACCACTCTCTACACTAACTTGGCAAGAGAGCATTAAACTTATCTGGTTGGATAAGATTAATGTCCTAGAATGGCATGAGGATTGGGAAGTTCATTCTCCTAATCACACCCTCAAAGTACCCAGTGTAATCGCCATACGTGAATACATCCCGCACACCAATGGCGGGATTAATTTTACCAGAACTAATGTCTTTGTTAGGGATAAATATTGTTGCCAATATTGTTTAGACGTGTTTAAACCTAGCGAACTTACTTTGGATCACGTACTACCTAAATCTAAGGGAGGTAAGACAAACTGGGAAAATATCGTAAGCGCATGTAAAAAATGTAATCATGCAAAAGGCAATAGAATGGATATCAAACCTATTCGCATGCCACAAAAACCAAACTTTTATCAACTGTATGGAAATAAGAACTTTACAATTAGTATTCGTCACGAAAAATGGCTAGACTACCTAAAATGGCCAGAAGAATATGTTCGTATGGTAGCATAAAAGTGTTGACACTAATCAAATAATTTAGTATAATAGTGGTATGAATAATAGAGTTTTATTCATATTATATATAATAGTGAAGATGACAAAGGAGAATTTTTATGTCAGAAGAAACTCAAGCAGCGCCAGCTGCGGAAGCACAAGCGGAAGCACCGAACGTAACTGTTAACGATCTTGCTAATGTTTATGCAATTATTGACCTTGCGTCAAAGCGTGGAGCATTCCAGGCGTCAGAACTTTCAGCAGTAGGTAGTGTTGCTAATAAAGTAAAGGCGTTCGTAGATCATATCCAAGCACAGGCAGCGGAAGCACAAGAAGCAGAAGCACCTGCGGAAGAAGCGGCAAGCTAATATGGCTTTTCTTAAACACGTCGGTAGACACGCAGGGACAGGGCAACGCTTAGTTGTTGTGTTCCTTCAGCTACCAGACGAAAAAGAAAATGCACTATGTGTCTACAGTGATTCACTACCAGATCGTTACCATGATGCACTTATGGAAGCTGTCGAATCACCAGAAGGACAAGCTGCAACAGGTCTATACGAAGTTCTTACTCGTAAAGTGTTTTGGCATGGTACGCCTATGCTGCAAACACTACATCAGGAGAATATCCTTCGTAAAGTACCAACCGCATCAATTATTATGACTCCTAACTCAAATACAAGTGTACCATTAAATGATATTCTTGAACAAATGAGTGAGGAAGGTACAGCAGAAGTACCTGTCAACGATACAACACAGACTCCAGAACCTTCACAAGTAGATACAAATGTTGAAGAATCAAAGCAAGATGAAAACAGACAGATTGCACAAAATTTGATGGTCCAAGCACAGCTACTTGAACAGGATGCTGTTGCAAAACGTGAAGAAGCATATAAGTATGATCCTTCATTGCGTCCTAAGGAAACGAAGTCTAAAGTTCGCGTGACTAAAGCACAAACAGACGCACCAAAGAAACGTGGTCGTCCAAAGAAATCAGAGGCATAAAATGAATCGTAGTGATATCTTGGAAAGAATTAAATCTGAACGTGAACGTCAACTTGACCTTCCCGGGAGTGAACTTGACGCAAACAATACAGTCAATGATTGGATTGCTATCGCTGGATATTATCTTTCACAAGAAGCACGCCGTGCCACTACAATTCAAACACGCCAATCAGATTTCGAAAGTGAACTAATCAAGGCAGCGGCAGTAATTGTCGCTGCTTTGGAACATTCGGAAAATATGAAAGATAAGGGAGAACTATCGTAATGGAATTCGACTATGATGGTGAATTCGATAGAATTATGGAAGAAATTTCTCCCATGAGTATTCCTGCACACTTTGTTAAGCAGGTAGTAGTAAAGATGAAAAACGGACAAGAGATTACTCTGTCAGGAGAAGAACTGCTTCAACCATTACCTATGGTAGAAAACGTAGGTTGGAACCAACTAGCAAAACGATTTGACAAAATCGATGATGTTGAAGTACAAATTGATGTCCCTGCAATTAAACAGAACGTAGTACTTAACGTTAAGAATATTCTAAAAGCACATTTCGAACAGAACAAAGATGATTAGTATGATATTAGCCGCCGACAATAAAGGCGGCATCGGATATAAAAACGGACTCCCATGGCCTAGACTAGACGAAGACATGCGTTATTTTCGTGCAGTAACAGAAAATAATGTCGTTGTTATGGGATCTAATACATGGGAAAGTCTAGGTCGTATTGCTCCATTAAAGAATAGAACAAACTATGTTATTACATCAAA
>Ga0255752_10002628_pt1 | contig 19446 bp, 18 predicted proteins | sample 011ome_25_FD_179952 | JGI IMG/M metagenome (GOLD analysis project Ga0255752, IMG submission 179952) | Coastal salt marsh microbial communities from the Groves Creek Marsh, Skidaway Island, Georgia - 011512CT metaG (version 2) | ecosystem: Environmental > Aquatic > Marine > Intertidal zone >... | reverse complement strand
TTTCTCTAATACTTTTGTCAGCGACTTGGCTTTAAATAGGTGTGCTTCATCTCCCACTACAACATCAAACTTCTCAAACCAATCTTTTCTTAGCTTATACACTGACTGCCATGTTGTGATAGTGATATCAGCATCTACATTCTTATCAATGCCACCACGAATTTTATGTATTGATAGTTCGTTTCCGTTGTTATATTCAATGAAGTCTGATGCCATTTGCTCAACTAGCGAAGTTGTAGGCACAACGATCAACACTTTTCTGTTAGCAGATTCTACGTGAAAGCGAGTTAACAGGTATATAATGAATGACTTACCAGAAGCAGTGGGTGATAGCAGTAAGGCTCTTTCACTCCTTAATGCATGAACAACTGCTTCGTTCTGATAATCTCTCGGAACAAACGTAGAGTTAAACTCCTTTGCAAGTTGCATTCCAGCATCATCGTTGACAACATTATTAGGTACAAGACCCTTATCGATTGTAACATGATATTCTCTTGTGTTACAGAACTTGAGTATATACGGAATCAAACCAGCGTAGATCATACCAGTCATCGTGTTCAATAGACGAATTTTGCCGTCCCAAACTTTGTTGCGAACAGCAGGCATGAACTTAGCGCCAGGCACTTCGAATGTGAAGTACTCGCTCATTTCCATCTTGATCCCAGGGTCTGCGTTTACTCTCACGTAAACGTCATCGACTTTTTCTACACTCACGTTATCCATTAGGCACCTGTTCTAAAACGCTCCCAGTCTATGATTGATTTGATTTGAAATCCACGATTATTGATCTGTTTAATAATAGACTCGAGGTACTCTACTTTTTGCTCTTGCGCTCCTATCTTAAGAGATGCTTCAATGATATCATCATCTGCCTCTATGTAAGTCGGAATGTCTTGTCTGAGAATTTTTAGCGGTTGAGGTTCCCATCCATACTGCTTGAGTTCACTAATATCCAGATCACCTTTGTAGTACTCAGTCTTCAGCTTGTGTAATTTTTTGTAGTCAGCCTTCATCTTCTTCAAGAGATAGCCTTCTCCCATATAGAATTTAAAGTACTTATTGTGCAGTTTCGGTATCTCAGAGGATTCTCTGGATATGTTGATGGTGTCCACTGGTCCATCTTTTTCCCATTCTTTAATGATCTCATCTATCTTCATAATATCTCCATAATTAAGTACATGTATGACTATACAAGTCTACACTATATTCAGCAAAAAGTCAACACTAAACTGTGATCTTATATCCGCTGTATTTAAACGTCACATCGAATGTGGGTGGTACCACATCTGTATCACTAGTATTTAGCTGTATTGGTCCAATGCTAATCGGGAATACGTCTGTAAACGATATTTGTATATTAGCATTTTTATTACTGTCTAGTATAATCAACGATGCATCTGACATACTGCCTTTGCCATCTGAGGTGATATTAGTCGCACCGCCTACGACAGGAGAGTTGAGTCCTGCATACCCCTCAAATCCTTCAGCACGTGTGACTGCATGTAGCCAATCCCAACACTCTCTGAATGATGCGAGATTTTCATCAGCAACAAGAGTAACATTCAAATCGTCAAAGATAAGCTTATCGCCAGGTGTGTAGATGTTCTTAAACGGAGTAGACCTTTCTGCCGCACCAGAGTTGATACCAGGCACATTGATCTGTTGGACATAGAACTCTGTGTTAGGCAATCGATTGATCACTAACTTAAACTCTACTGGCGATAAGAAATTTGATGTTGACATGATATCCTCTATCAAAGTTATATAGTACTATTTATATAGAGTATGGTAGACGGTAGCGGACTTTAGTGGGTCGCCTCTATTAAGCATCACGCCCCATGATACTCTGCCATACTGTTATATTTATACAGACAAAAAAAAGAGGCTCCGAAGAGCCTCTTTAAAGTAAGTTGGGTTAACCCCAATCTTATTATTACAGCAAGTTGGTAACTGCGGTACGTCTGTAGTACACGTTGGTGTTGGCAGCAAGTGCGCCAGATCCAACAGTTGCACCTTGAGCAAATGGGTTTGAAACCATTCCGTAACGAGTCTTGAAGCCCAGCTTAGACTGGAAGCTGTTCTCGCCAACTGCTCTGACCATCTGTAATGGTACATATGGGCAGTAGAAAAGACCAGCATCAAATGCGCTAGAACCTTTATAACCGACAACCATGTAGTTTGCACCAGCATATGGGTCAATGTAAACTCTGAAGCGACCGTTCAGAACACCAGCAAACGTGTTGCCTGTGTCATCTGGATTCAGATTGTTAGAGTTAAGAGCAGGTGCGTAATCAAGTACACCGGCCATTTGAAGAGCAGAAGCTACATCTGAAGAACAGACGATGATGTTGCCTTTTCCTCTACGAGTATCTTTTGCAATTTGGTTGGCTTCTTTTTCAATTTGGAACATCAATCCCTTGAACTTCTCAACTGACCAACGGCCATTTGCGTCAACGTCTAGGTTGAAAGTACCGTTTGAAGCTACTCCACCTTGAGAACCAGCAACAGCGTTTGAGTACACTGTACGGATTACTTCACGGTTGATTTCAGCAAGCAACTCAGCAGACAACATGTTTGCTAACTCAGTCTCAGCATCCAAACCATGGATAGCTTTAAGGTCTTGAGCAAGCTCAGTTGTGTACTCAGCTTTCAAAGCACGTGACTTAGCAGTTACAGAAACTTTTTCAATGGAGAAAGACATCTGAGCAAATTCAGCTCCGGCTCCATCACCAAGTGCTTCTGCATCAGCAGTATCAAGGCCAGTACCAGTTGTTTCTGATCCTGCACCCAATGCGTTAGCATGAGTACCAGTACCAGAGTAATCGGTATCTGCTTCGCCGTAGAAGGCTTCTGGCTTACCAGATGTGTCTTCGTACTTAGAACGCATAGCGAAGATCAAGCCAGTTGGGCCAGTCATCGGCTGTACGCCTGCGATATCATATGCAACCAAGTTAGGCATTGCACGGCGTACTAGAGAGATCAGTACGGGATCGTATTTAGCCATATCAGCAGTTGAGTTAGCTGGTGCGGCTTCGTTTAGTAAAGAGCCAGTTGCGCCGAGACTTTCGCCTTCACGCATTGATTCTTCGGTGTTCTCCAAAAGAGTAGCTGTTACGGCCGCTCTGTGAGAATCTTGGATGCCGGGCAGAGCGCCATGCTCTAGAATCGGCTTCCACTTTTGCATTAGTTCTTCATTTCTCATTTGTGGTTCTCCTTTTTTGAGATTTTACTTAGTATTATTTATAAAAATTTATTTTGCGGCAAAGCGGCCAAGCGATTCCGCATAACGAGCAATAGCAGGATCAAGAGCTACTGCTTGCTCTGCTTCTTCCGCAGTCTCTTCATTTAGAAGATCGGTTTCGTCTTCCTTCACAACAGGAGCTTGTTCAGCAAAGTAAGAAGTTTTAATCGCTTCTACTTTTGTTGCAAACTCTTCTACTGATTCGTAAGACACGCCTTCTGAGAGAACACGCAATTTTTCGACTTGAGTGTCTGTTAAGTCCTCAGAAATAGTTTTGAATGCGATGTCAAGGTCAGCCTTTTCTTTCGCTTCACGAATTTCAATCATTTGCTCAACGACATCGTTGTACTTAGAATTAGACTCTTCAAGTCTAGCTTCTAGGTCGGCAACTACATCGACTTGCTCATCATCGATTTCCATGTTATGCTCAATAACAAGACCTTTGATACTTGTCAGTAGTGATTCAGCGACTTCAACTTTAATGTTGCTTTCGACTTCAACCTTGTTGTCTTCCATCCAGCTTTCTACAACGTAGTCTAGATATTGGTCAACTTTTTCTACTAACTCGTCTACAGTAGTATTAACTTGCTCCTGCAGATCACTTTCAAACTTTTCTTCAAGTGCGGCTTTTTCAGCGATCACTTTTTCTTGTACAGCGGCTTCAAAAATTGCCACTGTTTGTGTTTTAAAATCTTCAGACAGTTCGGTGCCTTCAAATAGACGCTCGACTGCTTCTTTCAGTCCTTCGTCATTTGAGCCCTGTGGTGTTTTTACATCATCTTCGATGTTATCTGCCTTAGGATCAGCTGCCTTTTTAACATCGCCTTTACGCTTTTTAACAGCGCCGCCAGCAGGTGTTACAGGATCAGCCGCAACAGAATCTTCACCAGTTGCTTTGGCTTCGTCCAAGTCTAGATTCTTCTCTAGTTCTTCACTCATTTGGTTTCTCCTTTAATAGTAGGTGTTTATCTATTATATTTATAAAAATCATGTTTTTGACAATGAACTTACAAATTTTTCAAAAAGAGCGGCGGCCCTAATCTCCAATTCCCTTGTAGATACTTTTGCCGTCTCCTTGATTTCCTCTTCAATTTGATCAAATGCATTTGCCATTGTCCAAGAAGAAGATGCTACATCGTAGACCCAATCGACTCCCTCCATAACGCCCTTAACGAATGCGTCTGGAGCAGAAGGATCTGCAACGATATCTCCAGCAGTAGCTAACATAAAGTCGCCCTGCACTTCCATAACTCCATCTTTGTTTTGCTTAATAGAACCCATGCCACGTGATGAGATACCTAGGTTTGCGCCTTCATCGATAAGACTTTTTACGATCTTACCCATTGGAGTATCCATAACTTTAGCACGTCCAACAATGTTAGATCCGTCCTGCTTAAGTTCTGTAAACATATGTGACACACGATCTAAATTGATTGTAGGTCCAGCTGGATGACCCAACTCGCCATATGCACGTTTTGCTTCAACGTAATTCTTGTTATACCTAGTCATCTCTTTAATAAGAGTAGATGCTGGATACATGCGTCCATTTCTATTTTTAATGTCACCTTGCATGATAACACCTTCAATGAAATAGTTCTTACCCGTTTTTTCACCCTCTTCGTTGAGGATATCTTCCGAGATATATTGTACGTCTTCAACAATTTCTTTGATTAATAGAGACATATTATTTCTTCCCTGCGGTCATTGCAAATTGAACGATCTGCATAAACTTTTTGCTGTCATCTAGCATACCTTCAACTTTCTTTTTATTAGAGCCATTCAATTGCTTGTGCATTGAAAGGATCATAGATGCGGTAGTAAGATCGACCTTTTGCTTCTTACCGTCTTTAAACTTTACGTGACCGATAGATTTAGTCTTAACAATTTTAGCTAAATCTTCAAGAACACCTTCAACAATGATCTCTTCTTCAGCTTCAATTTCTTCATAGACTTCTTTATCTTGACCTTCTTCACGATCAGCTTCACGCTTCTTTTTCTTCTTGCCTTTAATCTCACCTGAGAACTGGTCATCAGGTGCGACAGGATGATCACGCTTGTCAACGATATGTTTGTCTAAAAAATTCTGCTCATCTGGAGACTTTGGTTTATCCGTAGTCTCAGCAAGCATTTCCTTAAAGCTTTTCATTGTTGCCCCTTACTCTTGGTCTGTTACTGCTTCTACGTCTGGTTCTGAAACTGGCTCTTCAACTTCTACTGTTTCGCCTGCACCAAACATGTCAGCATATTTTGTTTCGATAGCAGATGTCATTTTGTCTGCCATAATGTCCTGGAACTGAGACTGAAATTGTGTTGCGTCTTTGTCCATCGCATGTTTAATTAATTCTTTCACGCTCATTACTATCTCCTCGTTTATATATCTTATTTATATTTTATTACAACTAGTCTATACGATCTTATGTTCTGTTCCAAAATCGATTCCTGAATCATCGTCATCTTCTGTCGATTCTTCCTCATCTTTAATGTCCTGAGTCATCTTTTCGATTTCATCTTCTGTCATATATAGTACGTTTTTACGTACCCAATCTGTCGAATAGTACTTGCCGGTATACTCATCAATATCTCTAAGTAAACCTAGTCGCTCTCTCAAAATCTCACTTGTTTTCAATTCTTCAAAGTGATTATCACTCATGAAGTCATAACGGAGATTAGATTGAATTGCAGCCCAATCTTCTGGAGCAATAACTCCTTTTAAAATCAACTGCTTTTCTAATATCTTATCAAACAAAGTAGCAAATCTTGCTCTCAGTCTGCTAATAAACTTACTAAATTTGATCTCATCTCTTGAAATCTCTGATGCTCTTCCTAAAGAAAATCCTGCATCAGATTCCATTCTCGAAATGGGAACATTTAATGCTTTTAATAGACGCTTCTGAAAGTACATAACGTCTTCTAATTCGCCTAAATTTTGTCCACCTGGTAGAGTAGTAATCTCTGTCCCTCTACCGCCTTCACGTCTAGGTAACCAAAAATCATCAGTCATAGACATATGCCTACGATCATCTTTAACGTCACCTGTAGCCATATCATAGACTAAACGATTTTTATGCTTAGTCATCATATCACGTAGATACTGTTCTGCTTTCATTTTAGGCAGATTACCAACATCAATATAAAAAATTCTTCTTTCAGGCGCACGTGAGATACGATAGATTACAACAGCATCTTCCATCATACGCAACTGATTTAAAGGCTTATATGCCTTATGTAAATGCGATAATACTAGCGTACTAGTTTCATTAAGTAATCCAGAGTTGGCATTTACAATAGAGTCTTTCGCAATTTTAAGACCTGCCATACCTCCTTGAGTACTACCATCTGCAAAACCTTGTGGTCTACTACCACTGATATTATTGAATCCTTTTTCACTGTAGATATAATATTCATTCTTAATCTTTTTTGCTACAGCTTGATTGTCTTTATCGCCAATCTTTTCGTTCTTATACTCACGTACTTTTCTAAGCTTGCGAGGATCAATATATCGTAATTCTTGTATGCCCTTCTTAGGCGCCTTAACGTCAATCATAACATGATAGTTGATTCTTCCGTCAACATACCACTTTTGAAACGTTTCGTATCCAGTATTAGAGAAGTCTAGTAGTTTAAGTACACCATCGAACTCTTCTCTAATTTTTTTCTTAATGTTATCAGGCTGATCTAAATCGTCTGTAACACACTCAACGACTTTCTGGTCGTTTGAGATTGAAATTGCTTCGTTTACTACATCGTCAACTGCCTGAGAAACCTCAGGTTGCTGTAACATAGTTCTATACTTCTGAACAAGTTCTGCTTCTGACTTTGCAGTACCGTCCATGTCCAAAAAAGTACTGATCCCAGTACCAGTTGCGGCGATGTTTACAGCGCCGTCGTCAGTTTGCGGAGTAACGAAAGATGGAATGTTGTCATTCTCATCCTTCTTCCGCTTTATTTCAAATCCAAATAAATCCATAGTTAATCCTCTAATAAAGAGGGAGAACCATTCTCCCCCCTAATTATCGCCCAATTAAGCGTTAGTGCCGCCGTTGCCAGTGATGCCACCGTCAACGTTCCACCAATCGTATTGGAATGTCACATCAAATCGTTCAATATCGTCCGTAGTGTTCCAATCCATAGCAATTGAAGCAACTGCTGTTGGGAACAGACCATTAAAGTTATACGTTCTCAATGGTACACCAGTTTTTGAGTACTGAGTAATCTGTGCTTGTGACTTATACTCTGAACTCGCCGCTGTTGCCAACTGTCGTGTATTACCTTCGTGTGCATTGATTGAAGCCATCCAGTTTTCCATCGCATTGCGAATTAGGAAGTCTTCATCATTCATGATAGTAACAGTCCACTCTGCGAATGTTCTGTCACCTGCGATTTTTACTTTACGACCGAAATACGGAATCTCGATTGTGCCCAGAGTACTCTCTGGAATTGCTGCCGCCTGTACCATGAAAGGTGTTTTAAGATCCGCTATTGCATTTACAGGATTTGTAATCTGTACTTGAAACAGCGATGCTTTAGCACCCCCGAAGGTCAGTTGGCTTTTAATTTCATTAATGTTGAAAGCCATTATTCATATCTCCTTTGATTAATATTTATTAAAACTGACCTACTACTTCAGAAAACTCTACACCCGATCTAACGGCTACAAAGTTAAGCTGGATGAAGTTGATAGAACGTGCAGGCTTGATGTAAATATCGCCAACAAACTGATTACTATCAATGACATTCGAGGTATTGTTAGTTTCGTCACAAACAACTCTGAAGTCATAGATACCACGTCTACCCTGAACGTCTCGTAAGAAAGGCTCAACTAGGTTCTTAAACTGGGCTCTCGTAAAGTCATCGTTGAATTCGAACAATGTAGACTTAGCGGCTACACCGATTGCCTTCTCAAGAACGATGAACAATCTACGTACATTGATTCTATCAAACGCTGAAGTTGTTGGAGCAAAAGTTTTGTCTCCGAACAGTACAGTGCCTTGTCCCGGCTGTGTAATAACTGGATTGATCTTTGCTCTATAAAGCACATCTCTCTCAGCTTTAGCTGGGTTCAATCGTAACTTAACAACGTTCTTAATATTTCCTCTACTGTAACCAGCAGGTGAGAACCAAGGATCTCTTACGTCATCTGTTCTTGCACAAAGACCTGCGATATCAGCATTCAACGGAATCCAACGATATACGTCTGAGTACTTGTCATACTGATATTTATATCCGCTGTCCACGACTGCAAATGTAGAAGCAGTAAGTTCACCAGCAAATGCTGTCATATCAGCAACGGTAGTGTCGCTTAGTTCAGGCGAAATAAATGCTACGCAATCTTTACGAACTTCACATACACTATTGATGATGTGATTCGCAAGAACTGATCCTCTTGCTTTACCTTGAATGATGAGTGATACATCTACATCAGCTGGATCTACGTATAGGCTATAGCCTTCAGTTAATTTGCCAATTGGAATCGAACTTTCGTCTGGACTATCAACTCCACCAGCAAGATTCGCTTGACCGTAAGTCAAAGATGCTTGAAGTCCTGCTTGACTCACAGTACATGCAATCCAATCTGAACGATTCTCGAAAACGTCTGGAGAGAAGTTAGTAGATCCGTCTGGGTTCAATGAACCAGATGTAGTGTCGATATCCTCAAATACCTCTAAGATTGTTCCTGCAGTGCCAGTAATTGCGCCATCTCTGTCACGCACAACAACGTGCATTCTACTTGCACTTGAAGGAGCAGAATCAAATAAATCCGCATCTCTCCACTGTGTGCTGAAAGTGGAATTGTACTGAGCACCATCTGCTGGACTAAACACTCTATCAAAGGTGACTTGTCTCGTATAAGGACCAGATCCGGTAGGTGAAGCAATTGCAGTAACAACTAGTTCGTCTCCAGTTGATAATACGATTCTATCTCCAACTGAGAGATACGTAAGAGCCGAAGTACTATTTGTGATTGTACCTACAGTTTTGTACGGATCAATTACTAGATTATCTGCTCTAGCAGTTACGCTCATGTTAGAACTTCCTACGCAATGAGATACTTGAATAGAGTTACCTAATGTACCTTTGTATTTTGCGTTGAAGTTTGTGCCGGTAGATGCTACGGCTGAGCCGACAACACGTGTTACGTACAATGCGTCACTGTACGATAAAAAGTTTGCGGCTGAAAAGAACGTCTCATAGTTTGACCACTGAGTAGTCGTTACTGTACGAGCAGTACCTTGCACGATAGTAGGAGCCGCATCATTTGCAGATCCAGTTCCGCTACCTGTGTAAGTAATACTGTATGTTCCAACTACTTGATTGCCAACTGAAGACCATGTTAGTGTAATCAAGTTGCTGACCACTGATACTGAGTAATCAGTTACACCATCTAAAGTTAGTTTAGCTTGAATTGCTGTTGCAACAGCAGATAGATCAGCATAATCGCCTGCGGCAGTAACGTAAGTTTCGCTACCAACTACAAGTGTCCACGTATCAGTAGCGGCTCCACCTGCTGTGGGCACTGCAACATCGTCAAACGTTACAGTCTCTGCGGTACCTGCAGAAGATTCAACTGATGTAGAACTACTTAATGGTTTACCAAAGCGATTAACTAAGTCTTGCTCTGATGTTACTAGGATTCTTTCTAGTTCTGGACCCCAACGAAAGACACCCGCAATTGCGCCTTCAGTTGTCGCTACAGCTGGGACGACATTCGTTAGGTCGATTTCGCTGATATTAACGCCTGGACTTGTTTGAAAAGCCATTTCTCATTTCTCCTTGTTTATTTTGTAAGTTATAAACTTCTTTATTTCTATATTTATAAAAACAGCAATTTAGTAGTTTAACCACTGGGCTGTTCCTAACTGTTCCTCTTCAAGGATATCCTCGTCATAAGTGTTAAAACCAATTGGTAGAAGGCTTTCCATAAGTTCTTCTTCGTTCCTTGATCTGAGTTTATCGATAGTATTTATGTCTGTGACTTCTTTGAAAAACGTTTGATCGGTCATCCATCCGAATAACACTAGACACATAACCAAATCATCGTGTGTTCCAGATTCCGCTTCATAAGAATTGCCACGTCTGGAGAATGTTGAAAGTTCATTTATTGTTTGGAAGTCGTTAATTATTAATTGATCTTGTTCAATCAACATTTTAAGCATATTACAGCCTATGGACTTCACATTTTTTGTAGTTCTGATTCCTTTATCAGCGTTTTTAGAAAACCCAGTAGACAATCTTTTACCCGCTCTTCCTGCCGACTCGGTAAACATTAGCGTTTCAACCTCAAACTCATAATGTAGTACTTCTGATACCTGTTCTCCTATGTCGTTTACTTCGATTAAAGTATACGCATCGTTGTATCTTTCTATACTTCTATATATGATTTCAGCGTAGTCAATAGGAGTGATAGTATTGTCTTTGTACACACATACTTGCTGGTATGGCATTTGGGTTACATCAATTATCTGAAATGCAGAATAATCTAAGCCTTTTCCTCTAGACACATCTACAACACACACGTAAACGTGGTTATGTTGTGGTTGTTGATAGACTTTCATCTTATCTGTCTGAGCAACAGGCTGTAGATCCACCATAGTCTTGAGTTTTGAGCCTTCTATCAATGTTCCTGAAGAACCTAAGAAAGCACACTCAAACTCTTGCGAAAATTTTTGTTGATCGAAATCCATAGCCGCAAGAGTTTCTTTCTTCCACTTATCGTTGCGACCAGGAACTTTGCCCCAGGGCACTTCAATATAGATGTATCCGTTTCTATTTTCTTGTGCGCCAACACATGTTTTATAGAAATGATTCAGTCCATTTGGTGTAGAAGTGAATAGAATCTTTGTTGTATCACCAGATGAGATCGTAGGAAAAACAGATGCAAAGAACTCATCCCAGTTCTCTACGAATGCAGTCTCATCGATATACAAAAAAGAAATAGATTTACCACGAATAGCACTTGATGATGTAGAACCAGCTATAATCTTACAGCCATTTTCGAATTCAACTGAACCCTTGTTCCACTCTATAACCCCTTGCTGTAGCCAGCTTGGAAGTGCCTCGTATGCAATTTTAATTCGATCTAAGATTTCACGTGCGGCATCACCCTTGTTTGCGAGTAACGCAACTGTTTTGAAATCATTAAATATTACGTAGTGCAGAATAACAGCAACGGCTGTAGTTGTCTTACCAGCCTGTCTTGATGTGTTCACTGTGACCCGTCTGTTCTCAGTGATAGCAGTACATATTTCTTTTTGGTAGTCGTACATCTTAATAGGTATTAGACCACGATCAACGTGTACGATTTGAATATATTTTTCAGAGAAGTATATAGGATCCTTAGCACACTTCAAAAACTCAGTGATCATTTCCTGAGTAAATTCAACATCCGTACCTTTGCGTTTTAGATTGATGTTACCATTATAACCTTTAGCCTGCATCTTTACTTCTCATATCTTTCAGTAGTTGCTGAAGTTCAGCGGTAGATCCAACAAACATATTATTATTTGTCACTGCTTTTTCTGATGGATTCTTTTCTTCTTCACTCTCTTGCTTTTTAGCAGACATAGAGACTAAATCTTTGTTAGCATCTACGAGCGTTTTCATGATGGTTGATACGACTTCATATGCACGAGGATGCTCTGATGCCTTCGCAACATCTAGCATTTGCTCAAGTGCTTCCGTGCCGGTTTCAATGATATTATAGAAGTTAGTTCTAGCATAATCATAGTCTCTGTCAACTTTATCATCGACAGGCTTGATCTCTGCTAGTTCAGTCTTCTTAGGAATTACCAATTCGCCTTCTCCCTCATTCAAATTTTGCAAAGGCTCTAGACCCAAGCTATTACTAATATCATCTTTAATCATGTCAAGCATCCAATATTTGTACGATCTCTGCCCAATTATCATCAATGTTAATATCTGAGTATGCGACAGAATCCGCAATTTTCGTAGTAGGTTGACCGCCACTGGTCAAACCAGGTTGTACGTTCACTTGCTCTTCGGCAACTGTAGCCGTAGTATTAGTATATATATTATTGTCAACAAACTTAATTATTCTCTTATTTGTAGTTGGTCCGAAGTAAAATGCCTTCATTTGAAAGTTCAATGTCCACATTAAAACTCTTCTAGTCTCAAAATCTCCTTCATATGAGTCTTCTGTAGTTACACTCTGTAACACTACAGGAATATCTACATAGAAATCCATGCTATCAATCATCTTAACACTGACAGTCACGTCTGGCTTGAAGAATGGCAAGATTTGCTCCAAAATCTTTGTACCGTCTTCGGTGTACTTTGTCATGATATTTAACTGAAAGTCGATGTCATAAGGAGCAGGACTATATAAATTTAGTACGTTATTGTCATCTGCGGCTATTGACTTTGTTTGTCTTATAAGTGATCCAACTTTACGTGTTGGATTATAATTCATGCCCATAATCTCGAATGACATACGAGGTAGAGTAATAGCAGGCTTATCTAAGTTTGGATCACCTTCTAGTCTCGCAAGTAACTTTTGTGCTGGTGCATAGTTGATCGGCACAGTCATTCGCTGTATCTCAGTACCTGCGTTATTACTGCGCCCTATCTGAATATCATTAAACAGTGTACCAAATACGGCAACATATCTTCGTGTCGATTCGTTGTAAAAGTGCTGACCAAACATTAGAAGTTGTCCTCCCCAAATGGGTTATTCTGACTGAAATCAACAATGTTATCAGCAAACGATTCTATAGTTGTATTATCTGCAATGTCATCGTATGTCTCTACGCTTTGCAGTTTAGATACTTCTACTGTAATTGTTTCGCCCATTCCTATAGTTGTAGGATTGATATAGTAAAAAGTACCAGTAGTTGATGGAATGTATGTTAGTAATCCGTCTACTCCTGGTGTACCAGTAACCGTTACTCCAGTCGTAATTTCTGAACCAGTGTTAGGTGACGTAGTTGTATATATTCGTAAAGGAAAGCCAGTGTTTGATGCGTGAGACTGATCAAAAATTATTTTCTCATCTACTCTTGCTTCAAGTTTAGGAGTACTTACAAGATCGCCTCTCGCCTCAGTGTCTATCATATGAAATACACTGTTTCTAACTTCTACTGTGAACGTTGTTCCTTCGCTATCGATAAACAAGTTTTCGTCTTTAAATTTGTCATCTAAATATGGCAATCCAGTGTCGAATCTCTCACCGCTATACTCATACAGTTCACATCTCAGATCATATGTTTGAAGTGATCCCATCTGATAGAAAATTGCTTCGTGTTCTACGTGTTGAATCACAAACATCTTTCTATTCAAAGGAAGATAAATGATATCTCCCTCACGTGGTCTATTAATCTCTGTGTGTATACCAACTTCTTGCTCATACGTAGTTTTTGCAATCGTAAGGGTGATTGAGTCTCTAATCTGTAATCCGAACTTAGATAAAAAGTCTCCTTCTCCTTCAAATCCGTCTACATTTTTTACGTACATCTCAGCTTCATACGCATCTTTGTAGATAGGCAGATCATCTTCGTTTAAGAGATCATCTTTTGCGCCCAAAGTTCTAGGCAAAAACATAGTGTCTATTCCGAATATTTTTATCGATTCCACGACCAAGTCATCGATGAGATGTTGCTCCATCGAATTCTCGTAGTTTTCGAAATAGTAATTTTTAGCCACAGTTTCTTATCCTATCATATCGATAACAGGAAGAGAGTATGAGGAGATCATTTCTTCTTCTAACCTCGTAATCTCATCACGTGCATCATTTAAAATTTGTTCTCCGTTGAACTGTATGTTGCCAGGTAACGTCATGCCGTTGAACTTCGTTAAGTTGCTACCCCATTGATACTTAATCTTTGCAGTTGCGTAATTTTGCAACCAACGATCTTTGAATACGTCTGCGTATGTGGTTGGATCTACAACCTTGTAACACTCTGCTACGATGTACTCTCCTACAACTAGTCTATTCCAGTCAGTGTCTATAAAGAGTCTATTAATATGTCTATTGTATCTAATTGGTTGCATTCCAACTAACAATTCTTCCATAAATTGCAAGTTTTGCATTGACATGTAGTAATTGGTTAAGTTATAATTAACCATATCATGTATGTTATTCAATACAAATTGATATTGAACATTAAACATGCCTGTACTAGCAGTAATATTTGATCCTACTGGAAATAGATTAATAACGCCGATGATGTTCTCAGGTACAGTAATGTACTGATTCGTTATATCATCTTGCGTGATTTGATGCTTGAAAAAAGTTCTTTCGCTTCCATCAAAGTGATAATCCCAGTAATATGACAATGCCTCGTCAATTCGATCCTGTGCTTGATCTTGATCGACATTAATTTCAATGACTGGTTTACCTAACTTTCGTAAGCACCATTATGTAAATTCTGTTCTTGTTGTAGGCTGTGCCATTTCTATTTCCCATAGTTAGATTTCTATAACTATTTATAATGCATTGTAAGCGTCAACCACTTCTGAAGGAGTAGCGTCTACAACTGCTTGTGCTTCTGCACGTTCAGCGTTATCTTTAGTGATCAAAGGATTCTCAATCGTAGTTGTTGTGGAAACTCCTTCTTCATCATAAGATACTGAAGTAACTGTAGGTGCTACCGCATCTATGGCACTCACTGAGACAACTGTAGCTGTGACATTTTCGAGTTCTCCGGTTTCTTCGTTTCTTTCGACTTCTCCGGTTGATACTGTTTCTGTTACTTCTGTTCTACCGACAGCAACTTCATACTGTGCCAATCTTTCTACCGCATTAGAATATTTTTGTAGTTGAAGATCAAATAGTGCTTGACTCTTCCTAGCTTCTAGTGTATCATTATCTATGACAGCTTTAGGATGAGCATCTTTGATTGCTTGAATATCTGCTTTCCATGCATCGATTCCTTCATGAAATATCTTATCGAACTGATCTCCGCTAGATGGATAAGCGTCTCTACGAATATCTTTATACGACTCAACTTCCTTGATATACTCTAACTCAGCAATCTTTTGAGCAATGTCCTCTTCTGATGGTTGATCATGTTCTTCTGAAAGCCAGACCAGTTTACCATTCTTGATGAGCCATTCAGCTTCAGGAACTAATTCTAATAATGCTTTTTCCATACTCATCGTCTTATCTCCATTGCAAGAATTAGCGAGTTTTGTCCTACAAGCATAGGCATTTCGACAACACTACTAGTGCTTTCTGATCTGAATCTTACTACGTACTTCAATCTCTCAATACTTCTTGGCTTATCAACTGCGCCTATAACAATAGGTGCTTCTAATCTGTTATTAGTGCCACTTGCGGCTTGGTTTGTTCTTAGTCCTCCCATGCCGTAAGTGCTGTTACCCAAGTTCACATCTACATTATCAGTCTCATTGAAATCTTTAGTTCTAAATATTGTATAAAATAAATCGTGTCCAACTGTATTGTTATTGTTTCCGCTGGTCGATACGTGAATGAATATTTCGCTACTTTCGTATTTAGGAGTGACGTACAATTCAATATCACTTTCTACAAAAGAGGTGCTGTTCGTTGTGCTTCTAGTGAAGAATGTAGCGTGTTGAACTTGAACAATACTGCCTGAAGGCATTTTATCTAAAGGCAAAGATGAATTTATTCCAAGTTCATTCAACTTTTCTCTAACATTTATTTCTGGTTGTTTTACATATACTGTCATGATTATTCCTCTATCACGTATTCGTTAGATGCCCAAATTCTTTTAGTTATACCATTTTCAGAATGATCAACCCTCGCCAAATCTTTGAATACGCTAACTCCTGATGATGTTCCAACGTGAAGCATATCTGTAGCAGAATCAAATGCACTGTCTATGATATTATGACTAGAGCCGTAAAGACATGCTTTTGAATTCTCGCTAAACAAGTGCTTTTCAGTTTCATACCAGCGTTTTACTTGCTCTGCTGTGGGTTCTGCGGCTGCAAATCTCACAAGAGCCATTTCTCCTGGATATGGATTTACTGGAGATACTAGTCCATTCTCAACACCAAAATAAGTAATAGCGTCATTGCTAGTATCATCAATGCTGGCTCCTCCTGGTATTGATGTATTGGCGCCCACAAAATTTCCATCTAAATATAATCTTACCCTAGAGCCTGCTCTTGTCCCTACTGCCATGTGCCACTTACCATCATCAACTGGAGCTCCTGATGTTGCTACAGTGTAGTTATTCGATGAAGTAGTTCTTACAAACCATTGCAGTTCTGAAGAACTGCCCAGAAGCCGCATCAAAAATCCTCCAGTGACCGCACTGCCGAATCTTCGCATAATTGTCTGTTCTAATGTCGTTGAAGTTGTTTTGAACCAGCAAGCAAACATCATTTCACCAGTGCCGAATTGCAAGGATGAGGTGTATGGTTGATATAAAAAGTTTGATGTGCTGAATGGTCCATAAGACGCCAGTTCTGCTCCAGAAGAAACTTGCTTTTTCTTTATTCTTCCTACTGGAATCAACTGAGTGTTTTTACCACCACCTTCGTATGCTCCATAATAACTTCTATTAGCATCAGCTTTTCTAACAATAACGTTATCTATTGTTCCTACGGCGTGTTGGTTGGCAACAAATCTAATTTGATTTGAGAGTGAAATGCCTGCTTGCCAAGCAACTGTATGTGTACCAGCTCCATATGTATTGTTTGTTCCCCAAATTTTATCACCGGCAATATCAATATCCATATCACCCACTGAGAAATTTTGAGTCCAAGTCATCGTATAAGCTTCTCCTGGCACTAGGGGAATATTGGTTTGAGTTAAAAATGAATCGGATGTTCTACCATTATCAGCAATGTTTGCAACACCGCCACTTATCGTCCAGTCCGTACCCTTAGTCCACTCTGAGTCTGTAGAAAATGTACCGTTACGAACTAAGTTGTCTCCTAATGTTTCATAATCATTAGATGACATTGCGGCTAATCTTGTATTACCTATAAGCCAACCCGTATTATATCTGTTCGTGATGTAGTTATATTGTGATCTGGGAGTGCTAGAAACTTTATCAACATCTTCGACTATATTAGTCAATCCATCTACGGAACCAGCGGCAAATGCTTTTCCTCTTTTTGGAGTAAGAGTCCTAACTAAATTAGCACCTCTTCCCATAGCAAGAAGATTGTCAAAAGCTGTGCTTGTAGTCATTGCCGCACGATACATACTTCTGATATCTTGACCTGTGCCCACTTTTTGGTCAATTGTAATTGTCGTGTCTGCTGTTGGAATACCGTCCATAGTATGAACATAGTCAAGAGAACCACCGGCATCGCCCATTGTGAACAATAAATCATTATTTTCTAAAAACTTTACTTCACGTGCATACGTGTAAGAAGAGTGCGAAGATTTTACGTCTACGATAGTTCCATCATCTCGCATGATTGATATACCGCCATCATGAGCCGATGCAATTGTAGGAACTGGCATATTAGTTTCCACGTCAACAGGAGCGGATGGCAACACGGTCATACAAACATCGTTTACTTGACCTGTTTCAAGTGTTGCTGTACCAATCTTCTCGTATGCAGTTTTTTCTTCTCTTTTTGAAATTGGTACAAGTCTTCTAAACTGTCCTTCATCGGTTGTCATGAAAGAAGCGTCTTTGACAAAATCTATGGTAGTGACGCCCTTCACGATATTCGCAATTTCACCAGCACTTCTATATGTTCCTATAGACATGATACCGTTCAACATCCAAACACTACTGATCTCGTATGGACCAATCATTTTATAATTGAATGTGACAGTCTGATCACTACCTCCGCTTTGGCCCCATCTATTGCTCGTCATCCATAAGGGAAGATTCGGATCATCTCCATCGTAAATTTTCATCGAAAAGCTGCCATCAATGACTATAATTGCGATAGACGGAAACTCTCTCCTAGAACCTCTAATCTCAGTGTTGAGTTCTTCGTTATACCATGAAGTGTTTTTCGTTCTTTTTCTCCAAGCACCGCCATCACTATCTTTTGTAGTGTCATATAAAAATATATCATAAGCAGTCTCGTTTATAATAGAGTTGATTGCGTTTAGGTTAGATCCTTTAGATAGTAAAAACTCTTTCGTGTCTACGAAGGCCGCACTGCCTAAATCAGCATTAGCTGGGACTTGATTTGGATGAGTTCCTATTAGTTTATTAGGCATTAGCTATTCTCCGATAACGCTATGAGTTCATTTGCCGATAAAGTTTCAGGATAGTAGCTGAACTTACGTAGCGTATAATTTCCGTCATATCCAGCAGCCACCGGATATCCAAATACTAGATAATTTGGCTTAGTAGTACTTCCTCTATTGATGGATATGAATGATTTATTTGTTAGTGCTCCATCCATATATTTAGCTGTTATAGTGCTAGTATCATATGACATAGATAGTTTTATATTTTTGCCTGAGTTGTTATCTGCGTTTTGCTGATTAGCATCGCTTCTAATCCAAAGTCTTCCATTGCTACTACTTGTGTGAAATTGAAACTTGGCATTGGTTGTAGTTACTTGATCTGAATCTGCTATTGCAAAAATTGATGTGAGTGAGCCGTCATCTCCAACGTCCACTAATGTATCAACATCAAAGTGAATTGTACCTTTTTCATCATCATACCAACTATCGATGCCTTCCATTTGGCAAACGTCTTTCTCTCTATTCATGGCATTAGCTGTAACGTACACATCGGCTGCTCTTGTCGCTGAATTGCTATAAGTTCTAATGTAAGATGTGGAGAAACTGCTATCTTCTAATTGGGCTCCATATATGTATATACCATCTGTGCCATTACCTGTATAAGCAGGAGTGTGTCCTGATGCTGATCCATCACCAATTGCAATTCTAACATAGTTACCGCCCGCATTCACCGACTTTGCAACAAGAGTACATCTATACCAGCCATTTCCAACGTCTTCCATATACGCCCTAGAGTCTACAAAGTTTGTAACATTATCACCAACTTCAGTTACCGTTCCATCATTCACATTGAATCTAGCAAAGGCTCTACTTGCTCCAATGTTCAATGCAACTTCTGGTCTTCCTGCCGGCTTCGCAAAAATTGAATACGCATATGTTGTTCCCGCAACTTCAGTAAAAGTTTCACGCAGATAATGTCCGGCGCCTGCCGCAGTACTTTCAACTAATTTTGTTGCATTATATAATCCTTCTGGTGAAGTCGTTCCCATTGTTTTTTGTGCGAAAGCGTTAGCCTGGTTATCCTCCCACCATCCGC
>Ga0255752_10002609_pt1 | contig 19532 bp, 9 predicted proteins | sample 011ome_25_FD_179952 | JGI IMG/M metagenome (GOLD analysis project Ga0255752, IMG submission 179952) | Coastal salt marsh microbial communities from the Groves Creek Marsh, Skidaway Island, Georgia - 011512CT metaG (version 2) | ecosystem: Environmental > Aquatic > Marine > Intertidal zone > Salt... | reverse complement strand
ACCGCCCGACGACGATGATGATGCGATTCAACGTCACCGACGACGACGACGACGACGACGACGGCATGGATGACGACATCGATCGCCGACACCGCCGACGCACGCTCATGCGCGCCAAACTCGCCACCACCGCACGCGGCGGCGCGGCTGACGCGAGTGACGTGTTCGCCGACGGGGACGTCGCGGATGATTTCGCGCGCGTCGCCAAGTCGCCCGCGTTCATCGTGGATCCACGCGACGCGCGCGGGCGGCGCATTCCTCGCGATGCGCTAGGGCGCGTTTATCGTTTATCTCACGCTCTCTCTCGCGCGCGGTTCGATCCATCGAGCGTGAGCGTGAGTGCGCACGATATGAAGGCGCTCAAGGGTGCGTTTCACGCGCAGTTTTGGATGATTAAACGCGCGTACGTCGATTGCGTGGTTCTCGTGAAACATGGTTCGTTTTTCAACGCGTTCGACATCGATGCGGACGTTGGACATGAGATTGGATTGCGACAGAGCGGAGGGAACTCTGGGTTTATGCGTAAGGTTGGGTTTCCGTGCACGCAATTTGATGAGTGGGCGGCAAAGTTGCTCGCGTTGGGGTACTCTGTCGCGCGCGTGGAGCAAATGGATGAGGATGAACATGCGTCGAAACGTTCGAGCAAGGTGATGAAGCGCGAGTGTTGTGAAATTTTAACGCCGTCGATCGAACGCGGGTTGACGCAGAGCGAGCATGCGTTGTATTTCTTGGCCATTGCGGAGGGAGAGGATGGTTCGATCGGCGCGTGCGCGTTTGACGCGGCATCGTCGACGGGGGCGATTGGGCGAGTGTCGTTGGAAGAGTTGGCGACGGTTTTGGTGACGTATGATCCACGAGAGGTGGTGATTTCTGAAACATTGAATGACGACGCGCGGAAGGTTTTGGTGACGCATGGGCGAAGTGCTGCGAGCGGTCACGCGGATTGCGTGTTACGCGTGCTCGAGCGCGGCGGCGCGACGTTGCCTCCGATTACGCGGCCAAACGTGTTGAGCGCAGTGAAACATTTTAGCGGCAGTGGAATGAACGATAAAGATGACGACGCGTCGACGGTGTCTGTGCCTGCCATTCTGTGCAAGGCGAGTGACGTTGAATTGCAGGCTGTGGCGTATGCGATGCGGCACCTCGCGTGGGTCGGCGTCTGCGAAGACGTCTTCGCACGCGTGACGTTCACGAATCTCGTATCCAGCGCCGCCGAAAACAACGCAGCAGAAACGATGTCAAATGTCAGTCCCTCAGCTTTTGCACTTTCTCGCGAATTGACGTTCATGAAGCTCGATGGTGACGCGATTAAAAGCTTGCACATTCTCACTGGCGATACTGGAAAGCTCGCCGGTTCTCTATTTGCTTTTTTAAATCAGACGCTCACCGCGCCAGGACGACGACGCTTACGTCAATGGCTCGTTCGTCCATTACGTGATGTGAGTGCTATCAATGCGCGCCTAGACGTCGTTCAAGAGCTCTCTCGTGACCCTTTCCTCTTGCAATCTCTCCGCGATGCGTTGAAGCACATCAAGGTGGACTATGAGCGAACGTTCAACAAAGCAGCGCGCTTGGCCATCAAGGCGGTGAAAACATTCAACATTGTTCGATTTAATCAAACGTTGACGCCCGAAGTTGATGCCATGGGATTGAAAAATCTTGGGCCGAGTGGCGCGCAAACGCTCGACGATATCTTGTTAGACGCGGTGAACATGGTAAACTTTTGGGCCATGTACGGCAACGACATGCTCGACTTTACCAAGGCGCTCGATGGTTTGATTGACATTTGTGACGTTGTGCACGTTGTCGCCCACATTTCTGAAAAGAATGTTTCTATTGCTGATCTCGTTCGTGATTTACAGGGCGCGCGTGATTTCTTGCGCCAACTTCGATCGTCTTTAGTCGTCACCGCCGTAACGAAGAAGAAATTTGAGGTTGCGCCGTCGACTGACGTCTTCGTCGAGTACGCCGATGCGATGGAAGAAGCGATTCGCGAGCGCAAGCAAGACCCACTCCAGCGAATGCAAGCCGAACGTCAACGTAAGCAAATCAAAAGTTTGCACTTGGTGCTGAGCGATGACGACGACGATGCGAATCTTCCCGAACAAGACGCCGACGACCGTGCTGATATCGCTGCGGCGAATGCGTTCACAGAGGTGATGCACGCGTTTGCCGAAGAGCTACCGCGATTCGAGCGCGTGGTGAGCGCGATGTGTGATTTGGACGTATTACAAAGTTTTGCGACGACGAGCGCGTCTGCGCGTGGTTCTATTGGATTTACTCGCCCAAACTTTTCATCCGCGCCAAACGCGCTCGAGTTGACGCGGTCGTGGCATCCATTGTTACGTCCTTCAATCGTGGACAAGGCGAAGAGAATCACGCACAACGCCGGCATCGTCGAGAACAACATTTCTATGGAAGTGCCGTTCATGCTTCTTACTGGCCCGAATATGTCTGGAAAGTCCTCGTTATTGCGACAAATTGCGTTGACTGTGATCTTGGCACAAATTGGATGCTACGTTCCGTGCTCGATGTCGTCGATTTCTATTTGCGACGCCATCATGACGCGCATCGGCGGCGACGACAATTTGGCTAACGGCGTGAGCACGTTTTTGAACGAAATGAACGGCACGGCGAAAATATTAACGGACTTCACGCCTAGCACACTTGTCATTCTCGACGAGCTCGGTCGAGGTACGAGCACGCTCGATGGTTACGCCATCGCGTTCGCCGTCGCCCATCATTTGACATCTTCATCTTCTTCGGCGCGCGTGTTGTTCGCCACACATTACCACGATTTGATTCAAGATTTGTCCGCGTGCGATGTCGCTGAAAATGCGCCACAGCACTCGTTCAAGGCGTATCACATAGGTGTAGAATCTACGCGAGGCGCGCTTCGATTTACGTACAAGCTCGAGCGAGGCGCCGCGCCTCTCGGCTCGTGTGCGCTCAATGTCGCTCGCTTAGCTGGTTTCCCACCCGGAATTTTGACTCGTGCCGCACACGTCGCGCACACTGTCAATTTCAACCGCGCCAGCGGTGCGGCGGTGGACGGAGACAACCGCGCAATTTCATCCTACGTTCCGCCTGAGAAATTGTTGTCCCAACGCGAACACGTCGCGCTTCACGCGTTATGCTCAGATGCCGCCGTCTGCGGCGACGCCGAAGCGCTCGGCGATGGCGCTGCGTGGGCACGTGCGTTCTATGCTCTTTGGCTCGAGTGCAGCACGCTCGCGCGCAAGTCTTGAATGAATGTATGTATGATTTTTATGGTTAGCCGGGTCGCGGTTGATTGAGTTTGTAAATTTGTAAATAACAGAATGTTGTGGATTACCGAGGCACACGTCACATTTCTGCACGCGTGACCGCCAAATGTCAAGGATGGGAATTACGGTCTCGAGCGCGACGATTGCGGTGTCCACGTCGCGCGCCCACGTGTCTCGCCGTCGTCTCGCGTCGCGCCAGAGAGCACCGCGCGTCGTCGTCCCGCGCGCGGAGCCCGACGACGCTGAAAACGACATCACCAGCGCTGATTACCGCGTGCTTCAGGAACGCATGGGTGCGATTCGCGCGCGTGAAGCATCGCTAGATATCATACCCATCGTTGTTCTGGATTCAACTGTCCCAAAGCAACGCCTGCCGTTGACGTTCGAGAGCGGCAACGCGAGAAGAAACTTGAACGCCGGTACGTGGTTGGGCGAGGATATCGAGCTCGGGCAGCGTTTCGGCATGCTTGGACAAGCCCCTAGCAACGGTCAAATCCTACCGAATGGCGTCTTGTGCGAAGTGACGCGGTTGATGCTGAGACCGAGTGGTGAAACCTTGGTTGAGCTCACGGCGACGAGACGCTTTAAAATTTACGGGCAACCGTTCGAGGATGAGAAGAACGATATGCGACCGTCGGCGCGGGTGATTTGGATAGACGACAGTAGCGGTGCTGGGCAGCAAATGGTCGCTGAAGATGCTGAAGTGGACAATGCGTCGACGGATCCTCGCGAGTTCACTGCTGAAGCGCGCGAAGTTGCGCGCGAAATTCCTCGGCTCGTCGAGGAGTGGCTCGCTCTCGTCATCTCGCGCCGACGGGAACGTCAGCCAGATCAATTGAAATTAATCCAATCACACATTGGCCCCATGCCTGATGCGTTGAATCAGCCGGCTGAGCTCGCGTGCTGGGTTGCGGCGCTCATAAACCCGATACCGGCGCTCGGCGTTGCTTATGAAATCAGACCAGCCATCCTGTTGGCACCGACGGTTTCAGACATGATTGGCATTGCTAGTAAAGGATTGATGCTTTCCATTGAGAAGCTCAGGCAAGGTCCAGAATTGTAATTTATGCGCTTAGCATCGCTCGCATTATTGTCGACACTGTCGCGGCGGCGATATGAAACCGCTCGTGTCAGCTTTGCTCGTCCTCACAGTTGAACGCGCGTCGACACCATGTCTCGAGGTGCCGGTGCGGGATATGACCGCCACATCACCGTCTTTTCCCCTGAAGGGCGGTTGTATCAAGTCGGTGCGTACTTTTTCACGCGTCATTTTCATCGTTTCGCCCGTCGCGCGCGTCCTCTTCCCGTAAGAAAGTGCATGATCGATCTGAGTAGACTGACGCCCTCGCCCTGTCATTACGACCGTAGAATACGCATTCAAGGCGATCAAGTCCGTCGGCGTGACGTCGATTGGTGTGCGTGGCAAAGATTCCGTGTGTGTTGTGACGCAGAAGAAGATTCCGGTACGTCATACGAGCGTGTTCGTGGTGGTTCTCTGTCGCGGGCTCAACTGCGATCGGGCGCAATCGCCACGGATTGCGCGTACACTGACGACCGTTGACTGACGTGCGAGTTGTTTCACGCAATGCAGGACAAGTTGATTGATCCGTCAGATGTGACGCACATGTATAAGATTACGAAGACGGTCGGGATGTGCGCGACTGGTAAAGGACGTACGTGTTTCACGAGAGGGCGACTACGCGCCGCGCTCGACGTTTGACTGCTTGTTGTTTATCGATCGACTTCGTGCGCGCGTGCGTTGATTTGTAGAACTGAGCGTCATAAACTGACCGTCGTCACATGCGTTTTGCTTTTTCGTGCGTAGCGGACATTCGCGACATTGTGCAAAAGGCGCGTAAAAAGGCGGCTGATTTTGCGTTCGAGTACGGTTACGACGTCCCGGTGGACGTTTTAGCGAACATTTTGGCGGACGAGTTTCAAGTGTACACACAGCATGCATACATGCGTCCGCTCGCAGTCATGGTGATTTTAGTTGCGATCGATGAAGATCGCGGTCCGTCGTTGTTTAAATGTGATCCTGCGGGGTATTACGTCGGTTACAGCGCCACGAGCGCGGGCGCCAAGGAGGTTGAAGCGGTGAACTTTTTGGAGAAGAAGGTCAAAGCGGGCGCGTCATTTGACGTGGACGAGACCACGAGGTTAGCCATCAGTACGCTTCAACACGTGCTCGGTGAAGAAGTCAAGGCGACTGAGTTGGAAGTGGCCATCGTGACGCAGGACAACCCCATGTTCCGCACGTTGTCTGTCGAAGCCGTCGAGGAACATTTGACGTGCATTTCGGAGCGCGATTAGTTTTAAGTCTGTAGAATGTATCGATCATATTGAACATCACCAATCCTTTCGTCTAAATGTCTTCTTCTTCACTATCGTCAGCGGCATCTAATTTCTCCACGGCGTTTTTGATGGCGTTTGTATCCGCCGTGGATGGTCGCAAATCGAGTGCGACGCTAAAGTTGATCATCGCCTTGTCCTGCATCCCGAGCTTTTTGTAAATTCGACCCATCAAAAAGAATACACTGGCTTCCTTGGGAGCGATCTCTTGCAATTGCTCGAGTTGAGCTAAGGCTTGCTCGTAGTTTTCAATGCTCATCAACACCGCGGCCATTTCGTATCGCGCCAACGGGTTGCGCCCATCCAACACGATTGCGCGTTGAAGCAATTCCATCGCCGCATCGTGCTCATCAAGCGCGTGCTTCGCCATACCCAAGTAACAGTACAATACACTCGAACGAGCGTTGATGTTGAGTGCGTAGCGGAAATGGTACTCACTCATGACGTACTTTTCCTGACGATAGTACACCGTGCCAAGGCCGTACCACGCGTTATAGTGTCTAGAATCTAAGCGCAGCGCCGCGCGGTAGCAATTCATACTCTTCTCGAAATCTTCATTGGCAAAGTACTCGTGGCCACACAAAGTGTGCGCGTATGTATACTTCGGATTGACGTGCAACGCACGTTGAAAAAATTTCAACGCCGTCTCGTGCTCCTTTTGCAACGAAAAACAGTTTCCTAAAACGCACCATGTTTCTGGCGCCCACCGATCGATGTCCTCGACCGTTTGCGCTAAGTGTGCAAGCTTCACATCCTGCTTCAAGTGCCAGAGCACAGTCGAGTACACATCCAGCCCTTCGACGCGATACGGCGCCACCGCGCGTGCTTGTTCAAACTTCCTCGCCGCGTTCGAATAATCAACCATTTCTGCATACGCTTTTGCCACAGTGCAAAGCACATAACCGGTATTATACTGCTCTGGAGCAAGCTTATTAAACGAACTAATCGCTTCTTCGCACCGGTACATGGCTAACTGTCGCAATCCTTCGGCGAGCGGCTGGAGCATGTTGAACACGGCAAACGTCCCTTCGGCGGTGCGCCCTGCAAATGCTGGCTGCCAACGCCAGGCGCCTTGCTGATGGTGTTCGTCCATATGATAGGCGTCGTACGAAACTTCACCGTCTTCAGGAACTTGACTCAAGTAGGAGGCGTCATCGTCACCATGCGCGTCGCCTTCGGGCGTCGCCGCCGCATTTGGCGCGCGCGATGCGTTAATCCGCGAACTCCGACGCACCGCGCTCGACGTCGGATCATCGCTAAACAAACGACCGGAGACCTTGCGAAGCTTACCTTCATCCATAAACTTTCGCCGCTCGCCAAAGAGTCCTCGCACGCTGCGGCGCGCGCCAGTCGTCTCTCTCGCACTCGGTTGTGCCGCCGTACCCATCGTTCCGCGACCGGCACCTATGCCAGTCGTGGGCGGCGCGCGCGGTGCCGGGGCACCTTTCTGCGGCGGCGGTGGCGCCGCTACAGCAGATGACGGCGACGGAGTTACGAAAGCGCTGATGGAATCTCCCGCCTCGCCGAATCCGGCACCAGCGCCGACCGCCGGCGTCCGCATGTCGGTGGCGTCCCAAGCGTCGCGCGCATGCGTGCGATCGCTCGCGCCAGTACTCGGTGGCACCGTATTCATGACATCGTATCCTACAGAACCCACCGCGCGAGGCGTACTCACCGCACTCTCTACATTGCTACGATCGAGCGATCGTCTGCCTCGCGTCGGCGACAAAGGCGGCAAACCGCCCATGCGCGGCGCGAACACCTCTTTTGCTTTCGGCACCACCACCGCACCGTTACCAAACACCGACGGGTACATGCTGAAAATGCTATCCTCTCTACTCGCGGACATGCACGCTCTGGCCTCGGCGTCAGCGCCGAGCGCGCATAACGCCTCGTACGCGCTCCACATGAGAGGATCAGCGCTCAACGCTCGCGTAAAATGCGCCGTCGCCGCCGCATTTCTCCCCGTATCCCTACAAATCTCCCCAAGCAAGTACTCCCCATTCGCACCACCACACGCTAACGCATCATCTTCACCAACCGTTGGGCGCTTACGTGCGCCGTATGCGCCGACAAACTCGTTCGATTCCGCGTCGACGCCTCGCGCGCGCAACGCCCGCTCCGCCTCAGCCAGCTTTCCCAAGTCATAACACGCCTTGGCAAACAAATATCGTACCGGAGACGATGTCAAACGTGAACCTAATAAGTCATACACCGCCACGGGTTTCGCCGCGTAGTAGTAACACTGCGCCAGAAGATGCGCGTTTGCATCCGTCGGAGACGCCGCGACCAACCGTTCGGCAAGAAACGTCGCGTTCGACAAGCAATACCCATCCAACGCATCACGCACGGCGTCGATAAGCGCACCTTCGATCAGCTGGTGTTCGGTGAGCGCGACCACGCCGTCTTCGGTGGATGATTCGGTGTTTAAAGACGACATTGCTCGAGCAACAGCTCTCGAAAAAATTCAAACGCCTGACCGCGCGCGCGTGACGGCGTACGTGCCGCGCGCGCGCGTTCGAGCGCGCAAAGGCTACGCGAACGCGTTTGCAGACGCTACGCGCGCGTGACGAGGGCGCGGTGCGCGCGCGTCGAGGGATTTCGCGCGGCGTAATGGCGACCGCGTGTATTTCTGTTACAGTGAAAGCGTCGAGCGCTGGGCTAGATGGTTGGGAGCTCGCCGTTGAATTCGCGTCGAGTCGCCGCGCGAGACGCGGCAGCGGCGCTGAGATCCGCGAATGGATCGGATGTTGGTGAACGCGGCGTCGCGCGCGACGGCGGCGAGGGCGTCGGACTCGATGGCGACGCGTTCATCGGCCGCATGCCTTCGGGAAGCGGCCGCGCGCCGCGCGCGTCGAACATTGGATTCATGTGCATCATCATCGTCGTCGGCGGACTGGATGTGGACGGAACGTCGTAAGGATGACTCATGGACATTGAACTCGGACCAGGCGTTGGAGACATCGAAGCTGCGGGCGCGACGAATGGGTTTGACGGGCCTGGGGCGGCGTTGAATGGATTTGCGCTCGCGGATGTCGCGCTCGCCGTCGTGAAGCCACGTTGCGGCGTGCCAGCTTTTATGACTTCATCAAGTTCATCGAGTAAACTCGCTGTCGTAGCCTTGGACGTAGATGACATTGGCGGAGCTACGCGCGCTTTCGCATTGATGCGCGCCAACGCCGCGCTGTCGCCCGTCGCGGCGCGTAGTAAGAGCTCGAATCGCTCAACGCCTTGCACCAAGTCTTCATGTAGCGCCAACGCGCTCATGAGCAACTCTTCGTCTTCAGTATTCGAAATCAATTCTTCTAATCGTGGTTTCATCGCACGGCATTGATCAGCGAGTTCGCTTGCAACGCCATTGACCAAACCACTCGTCGATGGATGTTGCGTCACGTCGACGCCATCCAGCACTTCGGTGAACACCTTGAAGGAATTTCTCGCCGCGGCAACGTCTCCCTTTAACTTCCGCACGTCTTCTGCGGTGTATGACACCTGAGCTGGACGAGTTTGCGCAGGGGCTTGCGCCATGGCTTGACTTTCACGAATCGCGCGTTGAAAATCGTCGTCGCCGCCAGACGCGTTGTACCGACTGTTGGCTAAGTGTGGCGGATTCATGGGTATACCGGTAGCAATGCCTCCTGGATACACCCCGTATGGCGGGCGTGAAGCCACCGGTGAGCCGATCACGTCGCGTGTATCGCCGTCATCGTCATCATCGCTCTCCGCGAGCGCCGCTTCGATGGCGCGTCTGTCTTCCTCTGAGATGTCCACTCGAGCGCTCGTCCAGTCACCACGGCCGTTGAACGCCGCCAACGTCGCCGTCGCGTCTGCCACCGCTTGCACTTCCCCTCTTAACGTCGGCCTGCTTGGATTGGGAAACCGAAATCCCATCCCTCGCAGCGTGTCGTACGCCCATTGAAACGCTCGCTCGCGGCGGCTTAAATTCACCGCCCACTCCTCGACGAGTTGCAACACTTTATCTCTCACCTCTAAACTCGGTGCGCGCTCGCACAACTTCACCAATACTTTCGGCACTTCTTTTGCGCACATCATCGCGTGATACCTCGGCCCACAATTCTTCATACACATCTCTAAAGCGTACAACGCGCGTCCCGTCGTCGTCGCATCCTTGCGCTGCTCGAGCTTAATCTTCAAAGCCTTTACGCAGTCCTTCCCATGCGCCACGAAATTATCATTCACCGCATCGCACAATCGCAAATTAAGCTCGAGGTCGCTCGCATTCGCGCGATATGGATCGCAAATCTACGCGCGAGCGATACAAAGTACGCGTCAATCACGCATTCATCAATTCATCTAGGTGTAGAGTTAGTTGAGAGCTACACAACCAAAAACGACGTCACGCGCGCGCGATGCATCGACACGCACCGCATCGACGATGGCGTACGCCGCGCGATGCTTCTTATCCTTCATGCCAAACATTCTCGCGCTCGCGGTGCGCGCGACGGCGACGGTGGCGGTGGTGGTGCGTCGCGGTCTGGAGGTGCCCTGGGACACCAGCGCGCACATGTCGACATTTCGCGACGCGCCATCGCGACGGACGCCGACGCACGCGCGCACACGCACACGTCGTGCGCATTCGAGGCGATACGTACGCGCGCCATGGTGACGGCGGCGCGCGTGACGCGACAATCGCATCATGTGGCGTTTGCCTTGTGGACCATGCTGGTGCTCTTGGCCATGACGTATGCGATGACATTTACGCCGGCATGCATCGACCGCGCGGTCGCCGCGCGTGGGAAAGCGCGCGGGCACGACGAAGGCGGCGTTCGTTTCGGTGCGCTGGGCCCGCGCGGGACGAGTCGCGAAGGATTGCGTTACTATGATGGGGCGTATATGGCGGCTCGGATGCTCGCGTCGGATGCGGCGTCGGCGCTGGAAGTGGGATGCGTGAAACCGGCATTTGTGGATCATTTGACGTGGATTCCCTCGCGAGCGTGCGTGTCGCCGTATTTTGCAGGATATAAGACGACGACACGCCGTAATGTGTCTGACGAAAGGGATGATTCGACGACGAGGTACGTGCAAGACGATTGGATGACGTTTGACGAAACGAAATTGTTTGACGTCGTCGTTTCGATGCAAGTCGTTGAGCACGTGGACGATCCTGGGGCGTTCGTGAAGAAGCTACTACGCGCGGGAAAAGTGGTGATAGTTTCGGTGCCTTACAAGTGGCCTGATTGCGGCGCTCGGTGCTCTCACAAATCGCATGACATTTCGTTTGAGACGATGCGGCGGTGGTCGGGACGAGCGAAGCCGACGTTGTCAATCGTGATTCGCGAACGCGATGGCGGCGCCGCGCGACTCGTCGTGGCGTACGAAACTAATTCATCTAGTGCTACTGATACATGACTCTATCGCTATTGCGCTATAGTGGTTGTTGAAACGCTTTAAATGCTTCTCGTACGGCTTGCGCGGTGACGTTGACCCGCTCCTTGACTTGTTCGAGATCCTCTTCACGCGCCACGGCAAAGTATTTCGCAAACTTGTCGGGGTGCCAACGCATCATTTCTTCCCGCAACGTGATTCGCTTCTTGTCGGCGTCGATGTCTACAGTGAGGAATTCGCAAAGCGCAGACGCTGATTTCATCGTCGCCGCGTCGATGAATGGAAAGTCTCTCAAGGCGAGCGTCTTCGCTTTCCCTTCTTCCAACGCGCGCCATTTCGCGCGATACTCATCCGCACTCATAGTTGTCATCGTGCGCGCTTTCGTTGCGAGAGACTCGCGCCACGCGCGATCTTTCGCTTCTAATTCCTCGAGCTTTCTTCGCTGCGCTTCGGCTTCTCTCGCCCGTCGCTCTCGCGTCTTTTCATCTTCCACATCGCGTCTATGCATTCTTTTCACCCCACGCCGAGCGCGCTCTGCGGCCGCCCATACCTCAGCGCGATGATATTCATCCCCGAGCACCGACGCCGACGGCGCGTCAACATCGGCGTAGGAGACCCAATCATCAGAAGGCGCGCCGTCGGCGGCTCTGGCATCCGCCGCGTACTCATCCTTTAATTTCTTTGCAAACCAATCGCGCTCATCGTCGTCGTCGTCGTCATCGGCGTCAGTTGACGAACGACAATACCTCTCACCACCAATCTCCTTGGCGTAAAACTCGTGCACGTAATCGCTATCGTACGACGAGCTCGCGCCTCCGTCGGCGTCGTCGTCGTCGACGTCAACCGACGCCGTCTCTCGCGCGCCTTGCCCAACCAACCACGCATAGCACCCCCCACCGCGCCCGCCTCTCGCGCGCGCGACGTCAACCAACCGCACACCACCATCGTTCGCGCCGTTCGGACCATCGAGCGCGTCCGCGCGCTCCTCCACCGTCATCGTTCTCGCGTGACTCGCGTAAAACGCTGCGCACAATCGTTGAAACTCTCGTCGCAGCGCGCGCGCGTCGTCCGCGCGCACCGCATCGAGCATCGCGATCGACGCATGATGCGCATCGTCGTCGACAGCCGCGGCGGCGGCGGCGCGCATGACGTCGCGCGACGCTCGCGCGCGAATCGGTGCGCGCGTTGTGAGGATTCGTACGCCGTCACAACGTGCCTCCATGGCGCACGCGCACCGATTCGCGCCGCGCATGCGCGCCAGACGTGCGTCGACGTTTGCGAGCGATGCGTTCGAGCGCGTGGCGGCGACGCTGCGCGCGTTGAATGTCGATTTACCGCTGCACATGCGCGAGGCGGTGGATGTCATCGCGGCTGCGCCCGGGGTGAAAGCGCACGACGACGCGCGCGACGCGCACCCGTTCGTGGTGCCGATCGCGCAAAGCGACGACGGGCAGACGTTGGGTGTGTACGTGGGCGCGCACGTTGCGCGAGGCGCGCGCGACGGCGTGGGATTTGGGTTTTTCAGCGCCGGGCGCGCGGATGCGAGCGCGCGCGACGGCGCGACGGCGTCGGAGACGACGCCGGCGACGTCACTCATGCGTGCACCGATCGTGCGATGCGGTGCGAGAGGACTTGATTTATTAGCCTCGAATGCGACGATGTTTGTGCGCAGGCGGTTGGCGGAGGATGAAGATAGATTTGGCTTGGGCGGCGGCGCGGCGAGCCGAGCCGCGGGCGTCGGCGCGTTGGACGCCTACGCCCCGGGCGAGTTCCAATCCAGCCCGTTTAAACATCGCATGGAGGTGTTCTTGACTAAAAATGTTGGGCGGTTTATGGATGTCGACGAGGCGCTCATCGCGTGGCATGTGGATAAAAAAGATGAGACGAGCGCGTTGGTTACGGCGGAGTGGTACGCGGATGGTCCGTACGGCGGTTGGGCGAGGCCGTACGCGGTGAACGCGCAAACGTTGATGATGCACGGACGCGCGATTGAAGCTAGGGATCAGGCGCGAGTGGCGCTCAGTGCGGGTCCGTGGTGGACGATGGGTGCGGATGAGGCGTTGTTGGATTCGATGAAGACGCTGAGCGGGTACGCGGGACAAAGCGCGGCGGATGTTCGGCGCACGTTGGATGGCGGGGATGTTCCCGTGGGCGACGCTTCGGGAAATGTCGATAACGGTGAACCGGCACCGACGAAAGAACAACTCGCGGTGAAGCGCGCCATGGCGGTGTTGGATGCCGTGGCTTGGGGCGAAGGAGAGGGATGGACGGGGTCACGCGAAACCGTCGCCGAATGTTTGGACGAAGCCGGTTTGCGCGACATGTCAGAATTCGTATTGCATGGCTTGCGCGCGTCGACTGTGTCTTAGAACGATTGATTGATTGAGAGAACTGCGTGTGTTTCATTGCGCATGTGTGTTGGATTGTAATTCTATTCTGCTAAAGCGTTGCTGTGGTTTCTTTGCTGCTAATTGTCTTCAATTTCGATAAGTCGACGAATATCCGCGAGCGACAATCCGGTGGTGGCTTCGTCGCGCTTTGAAAGGCTCAAATCACTCGCAATATCACTCAATTCGTCCATGCGTTGACGAGCGAGTTTGAACACGTTTTCTTCGATGCTGTGTCGAATAATAAAACGGTGCACGCACGTCGGCTTGAGTTGGCCGATGCGGTCGACACGCTTAATCGCCTGCGCTTCGAGGCCAGGATCGATCACGGGTTCGACTAAAATCACGTGCTGCGCCTCGGTAAGGTTCAAACCATGCGCTGCGCGCTTGAGCGGGAGTAAAAGTACGTGTACGTTGGCGTTTTTTTTGAAATTCTCCAACGACACGTTGAGCTTTACTCCGCCGGTTGTCGCGCGCTCAAATAATATTGAGTTGCGACTGATGGCTTGCTGTATGACGTCGAGAACGTCTTCGAACTCACTAAAAACAAGAATCTTTGCGTCATTGTTGAGAGACAAGAGCCACTTGATGCGTCGCACAATGGCTTCAATCTTCGTGCCCCAACTTCCTTCAACCGTGACTCGCGGCTCGCCGGCGAGGTGCGCCTCTGGCGCGCCAAACATGACGTTGAGAAAGTCATCATCGCTATTTCGCACGAAACCCGTGCGTTGATTGACACCATCATCGGTTCCAGTGCTGACGTAGTTCAACTCATGCACAAAGGCAGGTTTCCGACACGAGACACACGTCACTTGCCTGCGGTCGAAATTTGAGCAACCATGGGTCGGATGCGAGCGTCTAATCAAATTTTGTGTGCATTCCATGCACGTGCTATGCCCGCACGGAAATACGCACATGTCGGTATACTTGACGTCACTTTGCACGACGATGTCTTGCAAACAAATCGGACACTCGATGGATGATTTCTCGCCTTTGCCATCCGTGATGCGGTCTGGTAGTCGAATGTTTTCGAGGTATCGCAATTGCGACGCGGCTTTGGCCATATCAGCGTCGTAAGTCGCCTTTTCTTGCGTGTACTTGTGTTTCATGGCTTTCACTTCATACGGGTGAATCACCACGCCTTGCAGCGCGAGTGGTATCGGATCAGGCTGACCAAAGTTGGGGATTTCATAGTCCTCGCGAACGCGAATTCTCATCGCAGACATGTCGAGTTCATCGCGCGCCGCCATGCTTTCGCGCTGTTGCACAAAGAGCGCCGACGCCTTGTAGAATTCTTTACGCATGGCTTCGAGCGTGTTCACATGCGACTTACCAGCCGTAATGTACGAGTCTTGTTGCTTGGCGTCCATCACGAGGGACCTCGTGCGCAAGCTGACAAGGAGCATTTGTAGGACAGTCTCCACGGCGCTCGCGCCGCCACGATTGGTTTCTTCCCGTTCTCCGCCAATCTTACGGCCGACGCGCGAAAACATCGGCAGCCCTTTCTCTTTCTCTTTATCTTTCTTCTTCTGTTTCTTTTGTTCGACCGGACGCGCGGCTGAAAGAGTTTGAGAGCCCATGATTTTTCGCTCATACGTCTCGAACAGAGGCTCGGTGTGGCAAAAGACGCACATTACCCCGGGCGTGGCGAAATCCGTGCCGGCGCGACACGTCTCGCACATGCCCACCTCGCGCACGCGCTCTGGCGGCGCAGATTTGACAATATCTTTCAATTCCTCCATGCGATCGAGTAACGCCTTGCGAGCTGTGTCAATTTCTTGCAAGTCCATGGCCATTTGTAACTGCAGTCCACTCAAGTCTTCAAACGCGATTTTTTTTCCTTGCCAGCGACCGTCTAACTGGTCGCGCAGTCTATCATTGAAGGCTAAACGACTCATGTGAAATTTGTCGACGAGGTTCAGAACTTCCAACCACCACCCGTTTGTGCCACCGACATTAACAGCGGAATTCGTACGCTCACCGACGTTGCCTATAGAAAATTCCCATTCGACGTCCTTTTTTGCATCTGCAAACTCGCGTTCCGCTCCGCACAGCCCACTCGTGCGCTCATAAATGTACTTGTCGCGCAACAACTGCGTATCTTGTCCGAGATCATCGTCTCGCATCGTGCGCGCGATGGGCGCAGTCAATAACTGTGGCTCCGCCTTGACAAGTTCCAGCGCTGCATTGAGGTTGTGTTTAGCATGCAGGATCTGCATTGCATCGAGACGAATCTTTCTTTCCTTACCCGTGGCTTCAAGTTGAATGACTTCGCGGTACACGCTGATGGCTAACGTCAAATCGTTCTCACACCATGCCAACCCACCGAGCGCGTTGAGAGCAAAAGCCACGAGACGTTGTGCTTCTTCAGCTTCGACGCGCGCCTTTTCGATGAGCTTGTCGGTAATTTGATGCATTGTGAGTACGTTTGCACCCGCGCGCGCGATCCCACCCGCTAAACCATACGATCCCGCTTGCGGGTGATCGCACGCCTGACGCAATCGAAGCAGCGGTCCCATCAACCGTCGCGCGTCTCTCGTTTCAAGCGGTTGATTTTCGTCAATATTGGCAAAATCACTGTGCGCGAGCGTTGCAGATGCGGTGCTGTGACATTCGCGGAACTGCGTTTTGTAGAAGTGTCTCTCCACGGCGCTCGATTCCAACCACGTAACGATTTCACCTTGCGGTGGAATACCGAGTTGGTCTCGTACGCCTTCGCGTGAATTCCGCCACATCAACTCTTTCAAAAGTTTGTGAAGGTACCGTTTGGCGTTGGCGTCTCCATAACTGTACGGATGTTCAATCAACCGCGACCACCAGTGCGCGTCGCGTTCAAACGGAGGAACGCAAAGAAACGTAAGCAAACCAAAGATGTCGCCCAACCCGCGAGAAATTGGCGTACCCGTGACCGCCCATCTGTGCACCGCGGGCAGTCGTCGGACCATAATCGCTGCGATGGACACCGTCGACTCAACCATTTGCGCCTCGTCCAACACCACGCGCCACCATTTCAGTCGCGTCAACGGTGTCGGTACGATTTCATACTTGCGCTCGTACCGTCGAGCACGCTCGGCATATGCGCGTCCAGCGCCATCTGAGATGTCAATATTTATCTCGGACCGCAGCGTGTCGTACGTTGTGAGCACGATATCCGCTTCGGCGAGCTGCTTCGGTCCAAAAACATCCTTTGTCGAGCCTCCAGAGCCGCTCACGCGCGATTGTCCTTCGTAGCGAATGATTTTCAACGCCCCTGGTCGCACGTGACGCGTCAATTCTGAATGCCACTGCTCAAAAATAGGCGTTGGACACACCACGAGCGTCGCCCCACACGGACCGCAGTACTCTTCACCAGCGTATTCTACGATGCATTTCCCGCATAAAAAGTCACCCAATAACTCCTCGCGCTCTTTCCTTGGCATTTGTTGTAAGATGTTCTCCGCGCGCGGCAACTTCAACACGCATCTCGCGTGCTGCCACACGCCGCATTTATCGCATCCCACCCAAAGACCTGTGAAATTCGGATCCTCTTCGCGCGCGCCGCACACACAATTTACATTCATGGGTTCATCCAGTTCCTCTTCACCCGGGTGCTCTTCGTTGCATTTCCAGCATACAAATTCACCCAACAATTTGTCGCGCTCTTCGTCTGATATTTGCTGTAAGTTGCGCTCTTGCATTTTTGTCATCTTAAACACGCATCTCGCGTGCTGCCACACGCCACATTTATCGCATCCCATCCAAAGACCTGTGAAATTCGGATCCTCTTCACGCGCGCCGCACACACAATTTACGTTCATGGGTTTGTGCAGTTCCTCTGCACCTTTATCTTCATCCGGGTGCTCTTCGTGGCATTTCGAGCATAGAAATTCACCCAACAATTTCTCGCGCTCTTCATTTGACATTCGCTGTAAGTTGCGCTCTTGCATTTTTGTCATCTTAAACACGCATCTCGCGTGCTGCCACACGCCACATTTATCGCATCCCATCCAAATACCTGTGAAATTCGGATCCTCTTCACGCGCGCCGCACACACAATCTACGTTGAAAGCTCCGCCAGGTTCCTCGTTGTTTGCTTCAATTTTTACTGGCGCTTTGGCGGGCAATTCTACCACGCCTACGTCATCGACGGGCTTCTCGTCCACCGCCACTAGCGCCGGCGCCGCTGGAACGTCTCGCCGCTGGAACGCATGCGGTGACGCATGCGGTGCCTTGAGCGCGCTCTTCGTCTTCGCAGGCGATGTCATGGGCGTCACGAATGGTGGCGTCTCCGTCGGCGTCGCTAGACCTTCTCGCGCATTCTCAAACGCCTCGCCTTCATCGACTCCTGCCTCCACAGCCTCAGCCGCGGCAATTTCGTGCGCTTCTTTTTCTCTACGATTAGCAGTCACCAGCATAATGATTTCTACAGTCTTCCCAAGCCCCATCTCGTCGGCTAAAATGCCCCCGCGCACATCTTCGTAATCCTCGTCGATTTCAAATCGCGTCGCGCTCAGCATACCGTTGAAGACGTTGATGTACGTCCCACCACCTGGAAGCTCGCGCCAGAGCGGATGTAACGCGCGACGTGCGTCTTGCTCGACCGACGCACCACGTTTGGCGGCGAGCGCACCCGCTGGAGCGGCGCTCGCGCGCTCGCGCGCCAACATCCACGCCACCGCCTGACTCTGATACGCGCGCGGCCGCGGCAACAATTCTGGAAATTCCCCTTGAAGCTCGGGACAGCGCCGCGCGTCTGGTCGCACGGCGTCGAAAATCGCACTTAAATCTAAACCCTCACTCGCGGGGTCCGCGTCGTCCGCCGCGGCGGCATTCCGTCGCGCGTTGTATTCGTCCAACCGCGTCTTCGATGCGCCGCTCAACGCGTCGAACACGAGCGCGACGTAAGAATAAAACTTCGCCATCGACGGAAACGCCCCAGGATGCGTCTGCGGTGGTATATGACACTCCGCATCGCTCGCCACGCACGCGAACGCGTGCGAAGTGAGACCGACGACTAAAAATGCGTCATCCGGCGAGAGCCACGCGTCGACGCGCGTCGCAAATTTCACAAACAACTCCGTAAACGCCTTCCCTTGATCGCCGATATCAATCCCATACGTCTCCGAGTTACCGTCACCGTCGAAAACAAACTCCACCACACACGGTGCGCCAGACGCCGTGCGCGTCGTCGCCGCATCGGCGTCCACGAGGCGAAACGTCGCCTCCGAGTCGCCGCGCGTCGCAACCGACGCCAGCCGTCGCGCCGCCTCCCCCACCGCGCGCAGCACGCCACCGCCGCTCGACGTCCTCGCGACCGCCTCATTCGCCATCCCTCGCGCGCACACCGCGCACCGTCCGAGCTCGACCACGCCCGCGGGCGCGCGGTCGCGTCGTCGCAACGGACGAGAAAACATCATCACCGGTGGCATCCTTTTCGCCCGCTTGCTCGGCGCCGCCGCATCGTCGGCGTCGTCGATGACGATGACGCCATCGCTCGCGTCGTCATCGACCTCGCCGTCGTCGCGCCGCGCGAGCGCGAGGCGCGTCGGGGCGGGTTGTTTCCGACGATGTCGCGGCATTGACTGGCGCATGCGCATGCGCATCGCCGCGCGTGCGTTGTCGTCGTCGTCGCCGGCATTAGTCGACGCGCACGATGCCGTTCGCGCGGGCGTGGGTGCGAAACGTGGATTGCGCGCGCGGTAGCGTCGGCGGCGTCGGTGGTCGACGGATGGCGACGACGACAGCGATGGCGTTAGCCTCATCAGCATCCTCCTCATCATCATCTTCAGCGCCGGAAACCGCTGGGGCGTGGACGCGAGCCGCGCTGACGCTCGCACCAAAGGCGCGCGGGGCGTACATCATGACGACGCGCGTGGAGCGCGCGCTCGGTGAGGCGTTACGGCGGTGTCACACCGGCGTGGTTGTCGTGACGTTGCGCGGTTCCGGCGCGAATGGATGCGCGTTAACTGTCAACGAAAACGCCGACCCAGACGTGCGATTGGATTTAATGGATGCGATTGATGCCATTGTGGGTGACGTGGATGGTGGAGGCGCGCTCGATGGCGCGGTGCGTTCCATGTTGGTGGGGACGTCGTTGGCAGTGCCGGTGTTGGGCGGGTCGCTCGCGCTCGGGACGTGGCAAGGATTGTATCTGTGCGCGTTTACCGACGGCGAAAGCGCATGTGAGTGCGTGGTGACGTTG
>Ga0255752_10002606_pt1 | contig 19546 bp, 18 predicted proteins | sample 011ome_25_FD_179952 | JGI IMG/M metagenome (GOLD analysis project Ga0255752, IMG submission 179952) | Coastal salt marsh microbial communities from the Groves Creek Marsh, Skidaway Island, Georgia - 011512CT metaG (version 2) | ecosystem: Environmental > Aquatic > Marine > Intertidal zone >... | reverse complement strand
GCGGAGATCATCATCGGTAAACAGCGCAATGGTCCGACCGGTACCGTGCGACTAACTTTCTTGAATCACTTAACGCGATTTGAGAGTCTGGCCCACTCTGGCAACGATTTCTAGCGTGTGTGGGCAGATCTAGCGCTGCCCGATCAACCAAGCGATCAGCGCTATGAGCGCAATCGCAAGCACCACAACCATCCAAGAGGTTTGTCGCTGCCGCTGGCGCAAGCGCTCTATCTCAGCGATGAGTTGCATCTGTGTGGTGGCTAAGCGTTCAATGGTCTCTAGCGCCACGACTTGCTCTTGACGCCACTGGGTGAGCATAGCCTTGCTGATATGGACTTCACCGCTGGCATCAACGGTGGGTTCAGCCTGATTCTCTTTGCGCTTTTGGAGCAAAGCACGCGCGGCTTTGACTGCTTGCGGCGTTGCCTCGATGACATCGCCCCACGGGACTAACTTCAGAGCGGTTAACCAACCAATTGCCATGACACTACCTCACAGGACATCGCTGGCAAAGTCTGCCAGACGTGACCGTTCCCCACGCGCCAGGGTGATATGCCCGCCGTTAGACCACCCCTTGAATCGGTCGACCACATAAGTCAATCCTGAGGAGCCTTCGGTCAGGTAGGGCGTATCGATTTGCGCAAGGTTACCCATGCAAATCATTTTCGTCCCTGGGCCTGCGCGCGTGATCAGGGTTTTCATCTGCTTAGGGGTCAAGTTTTGAGCCTCATCGATGATCACGAACTTGTTCATGAAGGTGCGTCCTCGCATGAAGTTCATGCTCTTCACTTTGATGCGCGATCGAATGAGTTCATTGGTAGCGGCTCGACCCCACTCGCCCGCGCCGGTGCCATCACCCTTCGCCAAGAATTCGAGGTTGTCGTCAAGTGCGCCCATCCAAGGCCCCATTTTCTCTTCTTCAGTCCCCGGCAGAAAACCGATGTCTTCGCCCACAGAGACCGTGGCACGCGTCATGATGATTTCCGTGTATCGGCGGTCATCGAGGACCTGCGTGAGACCGCTGGCCAGCGCGAGCAATGTTTTTCCGGTTCCAGCGGTACCAGTGAGGGTGACGAAGTCAATTTCGGGGTCCATCAACAGGTTAAGGGCGAAGTTTTGCTCACGGTTTCGACTGGTCACGCCCCATGCCGCATTCTTTTGGTGTCCGAAATCACGCAAGGTTTTGAGTACCGCAGATTTATCTCTGATCTCGGTGACGCGGGCGTACAGCGAGGGTTCGCCCGGGATCTCAAAATAGACGAACTGGTTGATGTAAAACTGCTGAACAATGGCTCCGCTGATCCGGTAAAACGTGTAACTGCCTTCTTGCCAGCTTTCAACCTTTTTGCTTTGCTTAGACCAGAAGTCAGCCGGCAGTTCCAATGCGCCCGGGTATAGCAACTCACCATCGTCCAGTGTCTTGTCATTTTCGTAGTCTTCCGCGGCAAGACCCAAGGCACGCGCCTTGACCCGCATGTTGATATCCTTTGATACCAAGACCACTTCGCGGGCTTTCTCGTTGTCACTTAGCGCCTGCACAACTCCCAAAATTTGGTTGTCAGCTTTGCCCTGGGGCAGACTCTGTGGCAGACGGGCATCCAGTGCTGTCGTCTGGAAAAACAACTTGCCGCTGGCGTTTTGATGACCAATCGCGTCGAGGCTGAGACCCTCGGCGATATCTGATGTGACGGCCGCAAGCGCGTCTAACGTGCGACTGGTTTGACGAGCGTTCCGGGCGACCTCACTCATACCGCGCTTGTTACTGTCCAGCTCTTCCAAGACCACCATGGGCAGGAAAATGTCGTGCTCTTCAAAGCGGAAAAGGCACAAGGGATCATGCATGAGGACATTGGTATCCAACACAAACAGGCGTTTCACACGGCCTGTTTTGGCACGCTTGGATTTAGCCTTGGCACGTGGTGTGCCTTGCCCGTCGTTGGTGGCCGCGGCGGCTCCCCTGGTCTGGCTGGTCGTTGCGGAGACCGACTCTCGCAGGAACGGGGCCACGGCAACGGCGACGGGGGCTTTGGGCGACTCTACAGGCTTGACCTTGACAACTGTGGCGACGTCCCGTAGTTGAAAGGGTTGGGGAGGAGACGCTTTGGGTGCTGTCTCAATGTACGTGGACGCAATGCGTGCGGCTTTTTTTGTCGGTACGGGTGGCAGTGGCATGTGTGTAGTTGTCCGTTGAGTGCGTCAAAAAATGAAGAAAGAGTCGATCTAAAAGAAAAAGCCGCCCGATTGACGGAGCGGCTTTTACATGATTCAGGTGAGACACGGGTCAGCAGAGGCATGACTTCACTATACACAACCCCTGTGCCATTTGTGTGGCACCAGCATTCATTAAGGTTTAGGATTTTCCCTAGCGTTAGGCAGCGACTTCAGCCTTTTTGAGGGCTTTGACGGCCTTCAAGACTTCTTCGACGTGACCGGGCACCTTCAAACCGCGCCACTCTTGCTTCAAGATGCCATCGGCGCCGATCAAAAAGGTGCTTCGCTCGATGCCTTTGACTTTCTTACCGTACATAATTTTGTTCTTAACCACACCAAACATGTGGCACATCTTTTCTTCGGTGTCGGCAATCAGCTCGAAGGGGAGCTCTAGTTTTTCTTTGAAGTCGTCGTGTGACTTCATGTTGTCGCGGGACACACCGTATACCGTTGCCCCGGCCTTGACGAAATCTTTGTATTTGTCGCGGAACTGCATGGCTTCCGTGGTGCAGCCCGGCGTGTTGTCTTTGGGGTAGAAGTAAAGGACGACGGTCTGGCCGATGAGGGATTGATTGGAGAGACTTTCATTTCCTGTTGCCAGGGCTTCGAACTCGGGGAGTGGTTTGTTGACAACGACGGTCATCTGCGGATCCTAATGTGAGAGTTTCGTATTAATTGAATGTCAGCTCCTCACCTTACGTGAGGCCTAAGTAAGTGACAGGGTGCTCGAGCAACTCGAGCGGGCGGGCCAAAAGCGAACTTTAAAAGCGAACTTTGGATCACCGCTGAACCCGGATCAATTGCTTATTTTAACACGCCTCACCTAACCCTGCTGCTTGGCCAGTGCGACCGCATTCATGCAATAACGCAGACCGGTCGGTGCCGGTCCATCCGGGAAAACGTGACCCAGATGGGCCTCGCACACGTTGCACAGCGCTTCAATACGGGTCATCCCGTACGAGTGATCCGCCTTGTAAGCGACCACGCTTGCCTCGATCGGTTGCGTGAAGGAGGGCCAACCCGTACCTGAGTCAAATTTTTCTGTTGCGTCGAACAAAGGTGTGCCGCAGCACACGCAGTCGTAAATACCTGGTTCAATCCGGCTGCACATATCGCTGCTAAACGGACGCTCTGTGCCATGGCTTCGGGTCACGTGATAGGCCTCTGGGGACAGTTGCGAGGCCCATTCATCCTTTGACTTTCGGATAGTTTTGGGCGGCTCGAGATTGCCCTCGGCTGCTAATTTCAGAATGCGCTCCCAATTTAGTGTCATGAGATTTCCTTGGTTGAACTCAATATAAGTGCGGCCATGACGTGCCGGCCTTCACCCGCCAAAACGTTGTACGTGCGGCATGCAGCAAGCGTATCCATGGTTTCAATGCCGATCCCGTTTGCGATCAGGCATTGGTAATTTTTGGGGTGAATGAACTGTTGGCGAGTGCCGCTCCCGAATAGGACCAACTCGGGCTTGTGCTTCAGGATTTGCTGAAAGTGTGTTTCGGAGACGCTTGTGGGACTGTCGCAATCCCAAGCCTCATTCTCACCTTTTGCACCGATGAGGACGCTGTGGGTGATGTGCACGCCGTCAATCATCAGCCAACCATCGCCGGCCGCTTGAATGGCCTGTGTGGGCGCTTGATCTGGTTGCAGTTTCATTTTGGTCGTTTTGTTTGTATTTACGGGTCAGAAAAGCCCCGAAAGTATGGTGAAATTATAGGTTTCCCAAGTCTTTCGCTCGAACTTAAGGGGTAATCCCCTTTGGATTTTTTATACCGTTTAAAAACCCTATCCAACGAAGGCGCTGATATGCCAGTCCAATCGATCCGCAAGTCCACCAAACTCGATAACGTCTGCTACGACATCCGTGGCCCCGTTTTGGACAAAGCACGCGCCATGGAGGAAGAAGGGCAGAAAATCATCAAGCTCAACATCGGCAACTTGGCAGTGTTTGGCTTGGAGCCGCCGGACGAGATCGTGCAAGACATGATTCGGAATCTGCCGCAGGCAGCGGGTTACACAGACAGCAAGGGTTTGTTTGCACCCCGAAAATCGATCGTTCACTACACGCAAGAAAAAAACATTTCGGGCGTGTCTGTCGATGACGTTTATTTGGGCAACGGTGCGAGTGAGCTCATCACCATGAGCATGAATGCGTTGCTGAATCAGGGTGATGAAATCTTGGTCCCGGCACCCGATTACCCGCTTTGGACGGCCTCGGTTTCACTTTCCGGCGGCACGCCCGTGCACTACATGTGCGACGAGCAAGCCGAGTGGGCGCCCGATATCGAGGATATTGCAAGCAAGATCACGCCCGCGACCAAGGGCATCGTGATCATCAACCCGAATAATCCAACCGGCGCACTCTACAGTAACGACGTGTTGCTCGCTGTTATCGAATTGGCGCGCAAGCATGGCCTGATCATTTTTGCAGACGAAATCTACGACAAAACTTTGTTCGACGGCAACCAGCACACGTCAATTGCGTCATTGGCTGAGGATGTGCTCTTTGTCACCTTCAACGGACTGTCAAAGAACTACCGGTCTTGTGGTTACCGAGCCGGTTGGATGGTGGTGTCAGGCGCTAAACACAGTGCGCGTGATTACATCGAGGGGCTCAATATGTTGGCGTCCATGCGTCTGTGTGCCAACACGCCAGGGCAACTCGCCATTCAGACCGCGTTGGGCGGTTATCAAAGTATTCAAGACCTGGTTGCGCCCACGGGACGACTGTGCCGGCAGCGAGATTTGGCTTACCAACTGCTCAGCGAGATACCCGGGGTCAGCGTGGTTAAACCCAAGGCTGCTCTGTACATGTTTCCGCGCTTGGACCCCGAGATGTACCCTATAACTGACGACCAGCAATTTGCCTACGACCTGTTGGCACAAGAGAAGGTCTTGGTTGTGCAGGGCACGGGGTTCAATTACCCGACGCCTGATCACTTTCGCTTGGTGTTCCTTCCCAATACCGATGACCTGACTGAGGCTGTAGGGCGCATTGCGCATTACTTGAGCACTATTCGCCGTTGACCAACCCATTTGCACCTGATTAATTAACTGTTTATTTTTTATGACCATACTGACTGCTAGTACGACGAACGAAGCAAGCGTGAGGCCCGTTTTGCGCCTCGGTTTACTGGGCGTTGGTAACGTGGGGCAGGGCGTGATTGACGTTTTGACTCGTAACGGCGGCGAAATTGAGCGACGCGCAGGGCAGGCGATTCGCGTTGTCGCCGCCAGTCGTCGCAACGTCGCCGCCCTCAAAGCGCTGGCTGACGCAGGCGTCCGGACCACGGATGACCCCGGGGCGGTGGTTCGTGACCCAGAAGTTGATGTGGTGGTCGAGCTGATTGGTGGTACGACCTTGGCCAAGCAACTGGTTCTTGAGGCTATCAGCCTGGGTAAGCATGTTGTGACAGCCAACAAGGCGTTGCTGGCAGAACATGGGACCGAAATTTTTGCAGCTGCACAAAAAGCAGGTGTCATCGTCGCTTTTGAGGCCGCAGTTGCCGGCGGGATACCCATCATCAAGGCGTTGCGCGAAGGCTTAACTGCCAACCACATTGAATGGGTGGCCGGGATCATCAACGGCACGACCAACTTCATCTTGTCCGAGATGCGTGACAAGGGTTTGGACTTTGATACGGTCTTAAAAGAGGCCCAGCGTCTGGGTTATGCCGAGGCGGACCCCACTTTTGACATCGAAGGTGTCGACGCAGCCCACAAATTAGCGTTGATCAGCGCGATTGCTTTTGGCGTGCCGGTTCAATTCCACAAGGCCCATGTGCAAGGTATTACAGGCTTGGCTAGCGAGGACATACGCTACGCTGAACAGTTGGGCTACCGCATTAAATTGCTGGGTATCACCAAGCGGGTTGCAAACGGTATCGAGTTAAGGGTGCACCCAACATTGGTGCCGACCAAGCGTTTAATTGCCAACGTGGAGGGTGCAATGAATGCCGTCGTCGTGCATGGCGATGCGGTCGGGACGACGCTCTATTACGGCAAAGGTGCCGGGGGTGAGGCGACGGCCAGCGCGGTGATTGCTGATGTCGTGGATGTGGCGCGTGCGACAGGCAACGCGGCTGCCCAGCGTGTACCTGCTTTGGCCTTTCAGCCGGACGCCATGAGCGATGCACCGATATTGCCCGTGCAGCAGGTGGTGTCTTGCTACTACCTGCGCCTGCGGGTGTCGGACAAGGCCGGCGTGCTCGCCGATCTCACCAGTTTGCTGGCAAAGCAGGGCATCAGCATTGATGCCATGTTGCAGCGCGAAGCGCAGGATGTGGGTGGCGCGTCAACGGCGCAAACTGATTTGATCATTTTGACCCACGAGGTCGAAGAAGGTTTGCTCGAGAAGGCCTTGGCAGACATTCAAAATTTAGCCTCTGTGCTTGCGCCCGTGGTTCGGATCAGAAAAGAGGAGTTGGCCTGATGCGTTACATCTCAACGCGTGGCGACCAAACGGCTCGTCGCTTTTGTGAAATCTTGCTTGAGGGCTTAGCGCCTGATGGTGGTCTGTACTTGCCCGTCAGTTATCCGACTGTTGAACGCGCGACCTTGCGTCAATGGCGGCAGTTGTCTTATGCCGATTTGGCGTTTGAAATTTTGTCCCTCTACATCGATGACATTCCGCCTGAAGATCTAAAGACGCTTTGTCACAAAACGTATACCGCTGATGTTTTCGGTACCGAAGCCATCGTTCCGGTTCGTCGGTTGGCGGGCGACCTGCACATTGAAGCGCTGTCGAATGGCCCGACCCTGGCCTTCAAAGACATGGCCATGCAGTTACTGGGCAACCTGTTTGAATACGAGTTGGCACGCCGTGGTGAGACTTTGAACATCTTAGGTGCGACATCGGGTGACACCGGTAGCGCAGCGGAATACGCCATGCGCGGCAAGAAGGGCGTGCGCGTTTTTATGACCAGCCCGAAGGGCCGCATGAGCCCATTTCAGCAGGCACAGATGTTTAGCCTGTTGGATGAGAACATCCACAACATCGCCATTGAAGGCGTATTTGATGACTGCCAAGACATTGTTAAGGCGGTTTCGAACGACCTCGCGTTCAAGTCAAAGCACCGTATCGGCACGGTCAACTCCATCAACTGGGCGCGGTTGCTGGCGCAGGTCGTTTACTACTTTGCGGGCTATTTGCAAGCCACGACCGATGACGACCAGCGGGTGAGCTTCACCGTGCCAAGTGGCAACTTTGGTAATGTGTGTGCTGGCCATGTCGCCCGCATGATGGGTTTACCCATTGACCAGTTGGTGGTGGCAACCAACGAGAATAACGTGCTCGACGAGTTCTTCCGGACGGGCATTTATCGGGTACGCGCCAGCGCCGAGACCTATGAAACATCAAGCCCATCAATGGACATCTCAAAGGCGAGTAATTTCGAGCGATTCATCTATGACCTGTTAGGGCGCGACGGTGCCCGAGTGAAGGCCTTGTTCCAAGATGCCATCAACCAAGGCGGTCAGTTTGATCTGAGCGATACGCCCGAATTCAAGGCCGCCGCCGCTCGTTACGGTTTCGTCAGCGGAACCAGTACGCACGCCGATCGCTTGGCGACCATTCGCGACGTGTTCAGTCGCCACGGCGAGATGATCGATACCCATACGGCCGATGGCGTGAAAGTCGCGCGTGCGCACGTCAAATCTGGGACCCCGATGTTGGTGCTTGAAACGGCTTTGCCGATCAAATTTGCTGAAACGATCATTGAAGCGACCGGGCAGGAGCCGCCGCGCCCAGCCAAGTTTGAAGGCATAGAGGCGTTGCCCAAGCGGGTCCTCAACATGCCTGCGGATGTGAAACAAGTCAAAGCCTATATCGAAGCCAATACCTGATGACCGCTGCCACCGACACCGCCCAAGCCGCTGCGCCAACGCCCGGCCGCAAGCCATTGATGCCGCTTGATGACGCCCTGCAGGCCTTGCTAACCACGGTCTCACCGTTGACGGAAACTGAGGTGGTCAGCCTGCGCGAGGCGGACGGGCGTGTGTTGGCGCACGACGTGTTGTCAGCGCTGGACGTGCCGGGTTTTGACAACTCCTCAATGGACGGTTACGCGGTTTCAACCGCTGCATTGGTCGCTCATGTGGATTCGGCGTTGCCAGTCTCACAGCGTATTCCAGCAGGCCACTTTGGGTCGCCACTGGCGCCCGATACGGTCGCTCGTATCTTTACGGGCGCCCCGGTCCCCGCCGGCGCCGATGCCGTGGTGATGCAAGAGGGGTGCGAGGTGCTTGACGACGGCCGCGTCTTGGTTAAAACGCTTCCGATCGTTGGGAATAACATTCGGCGCCGAGGCGAGGATGTGCGTAAAGGCGACGTCGTTGTGGCTCAAGGGACACGATTAGGCCCCGACCATATCGGCTTGTTGGCGAGTATTGGACAGGCTCAGGTCACAGTTTATCGACGCTTACGGGTCGCTCTCATGTCGACAGGCGATGAGTTGATTCAACCCGGTAGCGTCCCGCCCGAAGCGCTGCCACCTGGCGCTATTTACAGTTCAAACGCTTATTTTTTGTCGTTATTGCTCAGACGCTTGGGGTGCGAGGTCACCGATGGCGGGAATTTACCCGACCAATTTGAGGCGACCAAAGCGGCATTTCAGCGCGCCGCCGAGGCGCACGACGTAGTTTTGACCAGCGGCGGGGTGAGTGTGGGCGAGGAGGATCACGTTAAGCCCGCGGTGCAGGCTTTGGGCCATTTGGATCTGTGGTCGATTGCGATCAAGCCCGGCAAGCCTTTTGCCCACGGCGGGATCAATCACACCACTGGCTCCTCGCACTTCATCGGCCTGCCAGGTAACCCCGTGTCGAGCTTTGTCACTTTCTTGGTTTTGGTGCGACCGTTCATTCAAAAATTATCGGGTCAGCTGGCGCATGCCGACGACGCGATGACACCCATGCAGTTGATCGCTGACTTTGATTGGCCGGTTCCCGATAAACGTCGTGAGTTTTTAAGGGTCAAGCGCAACGCCGAAGGGCATTTATCGTTGTTCAGCAACCAGAGCTCGGGTGTCTTAACATCTGTCGCTTGGGCGGATGGTTTGGTTGACAACCCGCCAGGGCAGGTGATTAAGCGGGGTGACCGCGTGACCTTTTGGTCTTTAGCCAGTCTGATGGCTTGACGACTATTCGCCACTGCCAAAGGTAAACAGGGACTTAATTATGAGTTTGACGGTGCGTTATTTCGCCAGTGTGCGTGAGGCAATGGGCATTGCCAGCGAGTCGTGGCCCACCGACATACCAACACCTACGACCGTCGCGCAGGCGCGTGCCGCACTGGTTGCCCGTGGCTCACCCTGGGCGGAGGCGCTGGCGGAATCGCGGGTGTTGCGCGCTGCGGTCAATCAGCAAATGGTCGATGCGGCAGCCCCATTGGCGCCGCAAGATGAACTTGCTTTCTTCCCGCCCGTCACCGGCGGCTAGGTCGAGGGCGACATCAATAGGAGCGACAGGTCATGGCTGATACAGTCCGCATACAAACGGAGGATTTTGACCTCACTCAGGAGCTTGCCGACTTACGCGCGGGTAACCGCGCCGTCGGGGCTGTCTGTGCCTTCGTGGGTACCGTGCGCGAGTGGCAAAATCCAGCTGACGCGAATCAACCGCAGGCCGCCGATAAGGCGGTGCAGGGCATGACCCTGGAGCACTACCCGGGCATGACTGAACGGGCGATTCAAGACATGATCGTTGAGGCCCATCAACGCTTTGACTTCATGGATGCCCTGGTCATACACCGTATCGGTGAGTTGGCCACTTGCGATCAAATTGTTCTGGTTGCCGTGACCTCTGCACACCGAGGTGAGTCATTCAAGGCATGTGAGTTTTTGATGGACTACCTCAAAACGCAGGCGCCATTTTGGAAGAAAGAGGCGACCGCTCAAGGCGCGACGTGGGTGGATGCGCGCGAAAGCGATGATTTGGCTTTGCGTAAGTGGGGTATCGCATCACAGAATCGGTAGCGCGTTGATGGCTTGAAATCGCTGACACCGTCTCCAACTAAGGAACAGTTCATTAGATGATTGGAGAACGCGATGCGTGCCGATAAATTAACATCCAAATTTCAAGAGGCCTTATCCGACGCGCAGACGATTGCCTTGGGTAACGATCACGCTTACATCGAGCCGGTACACGTGCTGCAGGCCATGTTGCGTCAGACGGACGGCCCCGTGGCTTTGTTACAGCGTGCGGGTGTCAAGGTTAACCAGTTGAATGAGGCGGCGGAGGCGCAAATCAAACGCTTGCCGCAGGTTCAAGGGCAGTCTCAGGTACAGGTGGGACGCGATCTTGTCACCCTGCTGCAAGCCGCAGAGAAAGACGCCATCAAGCGCGGCGATCAATACGTTGCTTCTGAGTTGTTTTTTTTGGTATTGGCAGATGCCAAGGATGTTGCGGGCGAATTGGCGCGCAAACATGGCTTGAATCGTGCGACGCTGGAAAAAGCAATCGAGCAAGTGCGTGGTGGACAGCGCGTCGACAACCCTGATGCCGAGACTCAGCGCGAGGCCCTCAAAAAGTACACCCTCGACCTGACTGAGCGTGCGCGTCAAGGCAAGCTCGACCCCGTGATAGGTCGTGATGACGAGATTCGGCGTGCCATTCAGGTGCTCCAACGCCGCACCAAAAACAACCCTGTATTGATCGGCGAGCCCGGTGTGGGTAAAACAGCCATCGTCGAGGGCTTGGCGCAGCGTATCGTGGCAGGCGAGGTGCCAGACACCCTGAAAGATAAACGGGTGTTGTCGCTGGATATGGCGGGGTTGCTTGCAGGTGCTAAATTCAGAGGGGACTTTGAGGAACGTCTCAAGAGCGTCCTGAAAGAAGTGGCCCAAGACGACGGCCGAATTATTCTGTTTATCGACGAGATTCACACCATGGTGGGCGCTGGTAAGGCTGAAGGCGCCATGGACGCTGGCAACATGCTCAAGCCTGCCTTGGCACGCGGCGAGTTGCACTGTGTGGGCGCCACCACCTTGGACGAGTACCGCAAGTACATCGAGAAGGATGCCGCGCTTGAGCGCCGTTTCCAGAAGGTGTTAGTGGGTGAACCTACGGTCGAGGCAACCGTGGCCATTCTGCGCGGCCTGCAAGAGCGCTACGAAGTACACCACGGAGTCGATATCACCGACCCGGCTATCGTTGCTGCTGCCGAGTTGAGCCACCGTTACATCACAGACCGATTTTTGCCTGATAAAGCGATTGACCTCATCGACGAGGCCGCAGCCAAAATCAAGATTGAAATTGATTCCAAGCCCGAGGTGATGGACAAACTGGATCGTCGTTTGATTCAGTTGAAGATTGAGCGCGAGGCTGTGCGTAAAGAAACTGACGAGGCATCCATCAAGCGTATGGCTCTTTTGGAGGATGAAATTGCACGCCTGTCACGCGAATACGCCGATTTGAACGAGGTCTGGAAGGCCGAAAAAGCTGCAGCGCAGGGATCTGCCCACATTAAAGAAGAGATCGACAAAACACGCTTCCAGATTGAAGAGCTCAAGCGTAAAGGGGAGTTCAACCAGGTCGCAGAGTTGCAATACGGCAAATTGCCGCAGCTTGAAAAAGAGCTGAAGAATGCCCAAGACAGCGAGGCCAACAAATCAGCTTCGTCTGCGACGCGTTTGCTGCGGACCCAGGTGGGGACTGAAGAAATCGCTGAGGTTGTCGCACGGATGACGGGCATACCAGTCGCAAAGCTGATGCAGGGTGAGCGCGATAAGTTGCTGCAAATGGAGAGCCGGCTGCACGAGCGCGTGGTGGGGCAGTCTGAGGCGATTGAGGCGGTGTCGAATGCGATCCGTCGCTCGCGCGCGGGTTTATCGGACCCAAACCGTCCCACTGGTTCTTTCCTGTTCCTCGGCCCAACCGGGGTGGGTAAAACCGAACTTTGTAAGGCCTTGGCTGGATTCCTGTTTGACAGCGAAGAGCACCTGGTACGGATGGACATGAGTGAATTCATGGAGAAGCATTCGGTCAGCCGGCTTATCGGTGCCCCCCCTGGATACGTCGGTTACGACGAGGGCGGCTACCTGACCGAGGCGGTGCGCCGCAAGCCCTACAGCGTGCTGCTGTTGGATGAGATCGAAAAGGCCCACCCGGATGTTTTCAACATCCTGCTGCAAGTGTTGGACGATGGTCGTCTCACGGATGGGCAAGGTCGCACCGTGGACTTCAAAAACACCGTGATTGTGATGACCAGTAACATCGGTTCTCACCTGATTCAGAGCATGGTGGGCAAGGACCACGAGCTGGTAAAAGAGGCTGTTTGGGAGGAGCTTAAACAGCACTTCCGGCCAGAACTGCTGAATCGCATTGACGAGACGGTGGTGTTCCACAGCTTGGATGCGCAACACATCGCCGCGATTGCGGGTATCCAGCTAAAGGGGCTACAGGCGCGTTTGGCCGCCTTGGATTTGCAACTCGATGTCTCTGAGGCTGCCATGGCTGAGTTGGCAAAAGTTGGCTTTGACCCCGTGTTCGGAGCTCGCCCACTCAAACGGGCTGTGCAACAACGGATAGAAAACCCGTTGTCAAAATTGATCCTACAAGGTGCGTTCCCGCCAAATACAACGATCAGTGTCAGTGTGAATCCGGCGATTGATCCCGGCGTATTCCACTTTGCGGCACAGCCAGACTGAGGTTGCTTAATGTGTGTCCAGGTCACCCTCGGGTCACCTGGACCCTTTTGGGGCCTCGGTTGGCGCTAACATAGCGGTTTTGACTCTAGGGTCCGTCATGTCAGAAGCAATCACCGCGCCCATTTCACCCGTCCCCTTGCGAGCCGACGCGCGCGTGATTGGCCTGGTTGGCATGGCGCATGCGACCTCACACTTTTCGCACCTGTTGTTGGCGCCGCTGTTTCCCGTGTTCATGCGGGAATTCGATTTGAGTTTCTCGGATGTCGGGCTGCTGATGACGCTTTTCTTCGTCATCTCAGGTTCCGGACAAGCCATGTCAGGCTTTGTGGTGGACCGTTTTGGTGCCCGTCCGGTAATGTTCGCGTCGATCGCATTGTTTGCGCTTGCCGCACTGACAGCGGCAACTGCGACGGGTTACGGGAGCCTGGTGGCCGTCGTCATGCTTGCAGGATTGGGGAATGCGCCTTTTCACCCTGTCGACTTCACCATCCTGAACCAGCGCGTATCCGATGCCCGTATTGGCTACGGCTTCAGCGCGCACGGGTTAACGGGGAACCTGGGGTGGGCTCTTTCACCCCTGTTTCTGGTGGGTATATCGTCGGCGACCAATTGGCGTGTGGCTTACCTATGTGCGGTGGCGTTGTACGCCGTGGTCGGGCTGATCCTATGGCTCAACCGTGATGCGCTTGCGACCAGTACCGCCAAATCGCGTGCGGCGGCAGAAAAAGCCAACCCCAGCCAACGAACGGGGGTCGCAGCACATCCCTTGGCCTTTATGCGGTTACCTGCGGTTTGGTGGTGCTTTTCTTTCTTTTTGCTGTCAACAGTGACACTGGCGGTGGTGCAAACCTATGCGTCATCAATACTGCAGGCGGTGCACCAAGTCAGCTTTGAAGCCGCCTCTTTGACCTTGTCTGCTTACATGGTGTCGGGTGCTTTTGGCATGTTGGTGGGCGGTTGGGTCGCCACGCAAAAAGCCAGTCACAGCGATAAGGTGGTCGCCCGCTCGATGGCGGTAGGTGCCTTGTTGCTGATACTGTGCGCCACAGGCTGGCTTGATGGCACAGGCACGATGGTCGTAATCGCAGTCACAGGCTTTGCCGTGGGGGTAGGGGGGCCCAGCCGAGACATGATGATCCGCAAAGCCACGCCCCGAGAAGCGACAGGGCGAGTCTATGGCACCGTCTACTCTGGCTTGGATGTCGGCTTTGCGATCTCGCCATTGATTTTTGGCACGTTGATGGACGGTGGCTGGTACGGGACGACCTTGGCTGGCGCAGGGGTCGTTTTGATGCTATCGGTATACGTCGCGCTGCAAGTGGGACGGATCACACGAGCTGCCACGACCCAGTGAGTTTGACGAGACAAGAAAAAAGCCACCCTCGGGTGGCTTTTTTGTGTGCGCCGTGTTGATTAAGACAGGTGGGCGCTGATGAGCTTGGTCATCTCGAACATGGTGACCTGTGGCTTACCAAAAATAACTTTCAGTTTGTCGTCAGCATTGATGTTGCGCTTGTTCGCAGCATCTTGCAGGTTGTTTTTCTTGATGTATTCCCAAATCTTTTTCGTCACTTCGGTGCGGGGAATGGGCGTAGCGCCAATGACAGCCGCCAACGCAGGGCTGATGTTCATTGGCTTCATGAATGCTGCATTGGGAGCGCGTTTCGCGGGGGCTGCTTTTTTTGCTGTCGCCATTTTGTCTTGTCCTTTTCAGATGATTGTTGGTTCAGGTCGCTTGAATGAGGTGCAAGCGTCATGCCCTGACGGTTGATGCTAACGGAGAACCACCCATTATTTCCGAGGGGGCGAATCAAAAAATAAAAAAAGTAACTAAATGAGTATTAAAGAATTATATTTTAAAAAATGCGCTAGGGTAACTACCACCCACGCCATGCTACAAAAGTTAATCAACTGATCGTTTTTGTAGCGGGTCGCTCGCAAACCGGACTCACATGCTGCTCAAGGCCTTCCAGAGCATGTAGCCCGCCAAGCAAAAGAGAACCGCTGCGAATGCACGTTTCAGTTTGGCGACTGGAAGTGCGTGGGCGGTGCGCACACCCAAGGGGGCCATCAGTACGCTTGTAGCGGCAATGATGACGAGTGCGGGCATGAAGATGTATCCCACAGCACCTGGCGGTAGTCCCTCGACGGCGTGACCGGACCAGACGTAACCCACCGCGTTGGCAAGCGCAATTGGGAACCCCAGCGCGGCGCTGGTCGCGACCGCATTGTGCATGCTCACGTTTGACCAGACCAAAAACGGGACGCTGACGAAGCCACCGCCCGCACCCACTAAACCTGACAAAAAGCCAATGCCGCCGCCCACCCCAAAAAGTCCCTTCGGGCTTGGCAGGCCACGACCTGGTTTCGGTTGTTTGTTGCGAAGCATTTGGTAGGCTGAGAACCCGACGAAACCGGCGAAGATAAATGCGAGCCAGTTGCCCTTAATCACCGCAAAAACGCCCAGGCTGGCCACCATGGCGCCGGCGACGATGCCCGGTGCAAGGGTGCGAACGATATCCCACCGGACAGCCCCACGCTTGTGATGTGCCCGTACGCTGGATAGCGAGGTGAAAATAATGGTGGCCATTGAGGTGGCAATTGCCATCTTGACCGTCAGGTCTGCGCTGATGCCACGGCTGGACAGGATGTAGGTCAGAAACGGCACCATGATCATGCCGCCCCCAATACCGAGCAGGCCAGCTAAAAAACCAGTCGCTAGACCGAGAACCCCCAACTCGATGATCAGCAGAATCCAGGGGGAAAGGTCGGAGGCGTTCATGGCGTCTTTGGGCGGGGTTGAAAGGGTGCCTGCGAACACCGCCGGGCCGCATTCCTGAACCGGGGGTTCAGGTGGGCGAGATCAACATTGACATCGGGTTCATCTGACGCGAGACGCTCACACCAGCCAAGTATGTTTCAAGCCCTAGCTCGTAAGCATTGGTTCAAGGAAATATAGAACCCAGCGCGAATTCACAGGCCTGTGTATTGTAGGCCTTGCAATCAGATCAAAGAGTCGTCTTCGTGCAACGCATCATCAAGTCGCGCCAACAGTTCCTTGAGCGCGGCCTCGTCGATCGGGCCGACGGGCGTGTCTGCGGCTGCCATCGGTTCAGTACCTGCTGAGGCCTTGGCATTCATCATCTCGAAGACCAAATTGAGGCTGGCCAAGATGGCAATACGCTCACGCGCTTTCACCTTACCGGCATCCCGGATGCGGCACATCGCGTTGTCGACTCGTTGAGCCGCTTCGCGCAGCGCTTCCTCCTCGCCGTCGGGAGAGCTGAGGACCAGACTTTGGCCCATGATCGAAACTTCAACGCGGCTCATGCGATTCCCTCTTCATCGGCATTGCTGGCGGGCTCGATTAGACTCGCGCCGCCGTCTGGCAATTCGGCTAAAACGGCGTCAAGTCGCTGCTTGGCCGCATTCAGTTTCGCCTTAAGCAAATCGCGCTCTTGAGTCAACGCGTGCACCTGCTGTGTTAACAAGGCTTTGGTGCGCTGCAATTCTTCTTGGCGCAACAGAACGCGGTCAACGCGCTCTGTGATTTGCTCGATGAGGTGTGAAGTAGCCATAGCGGACATTGTAGAACGGACTGTATGGGTGTCATTTTAGGCACAAGGTTGTCAGATCGTCGTAACCCTTTCGGGGCTAAAATGAATGCGTTGGTGCTCGTGACCCCGTTCGGGGGCACAGTTCAACGGGAAGCAGGGGGGCCGTCGTCACAGACCGCCTAACCTGCGCTGCCCCCGCAACGGTAAGCGGTCGGTGACTTTTGTCACCCACATCACTCCAAGCCACTGGGTCTCGAACCTGGGAAGGCGATTGATGGCGACCGTCAGCCCGGATACCGGCCAACTGCGTCTGGTGAGATTGATTTCTCGCCAGGTTTCGCCCATTCACTGTCGGGGAAGGCGGTGCGGGTATATTTGTTGGGTTTTTAAAATGTTTTCCACTTCTCGGCAGCGCTATTTCGCGCTCGTATCACTATTGCTGGGCTTTTCCGTGATCTCGCCCATAAACGCCCGAGCGCAAGTTATTGGCGTGATCGATCCGCTCGTTGTAACTGCCAGCCGCGTGCCGGAAGATTTAAGCTCGGTTCCTTATGCCATCCAGACCATATTGTCAGAAGATCTCATCGACGGAGGCGTTGCAACCGTTAATGAGGCGCTTCGCGTAATCGGTGGGATTCAAAGCAGTATCAACACGGGCGGCGGGCGGGATCAAATTCTTGACCTACGCGGTTTTGGTGAGGAATCAGCGAGCAATCAAGTGATACTCGTGGACGGTGTGCGTCAAAATGAGGGTGATAAACGAGGAGTGGATTTGAGTTGGATCTCGATCAACTCTGTGGAGAGGATCGAAATTCTCCGAGGTAGTGGCGCCGTGATGTACGGTGAGGGGGCCGCTGCAGGAGTGATCAACGTGATTACCAAGAAGAACCCAGGTAAAACCGACGATCGAGTTCTCATTGGCTGGGGTAGTCACAGTACCAGCGAGGTACGAATATCCAAACATCTCCCTCTAGGTCATTGGAGTAACCTAATTTCAGCGAACCGATATCTAACCGATAACCACCGGGATAATCACGCTTACCAGGGGGCCGGAGCCGCACTGAACAGTAACTGGTCTGACAGCAGAACGGCAGTTGGAATTAGCTTGTCAATTGATGAAAACAGTATGGGCCTTCCAGGCGGGGTGAATGTGGCAGATGCTTTGGCTCGGCCATCTTTCAGCTACAAGCCAAACGACAAGGGGAACTCAAATTTTAAAGGGTTGACTCTATCCGGCGAAAGAGAACTAGGTGAGGGATGGCATGCGGCGCTTGACATCGCTCGTCGACTGAGAAGCACGGACTCCGACTATGTTGCGGATAGCTACACGTACGCCAATCAAAATGCGATGAGCCGGGTGGGTGCCCGTACCTGGTGGAATATAAATGCGCTCGGACTACCGAGCGTGCTAGTTCTAGGCCTTGATCAAGAGCGTTGGATTGAAGACAGACAGCTGGTCGGTTCCGGTTGGTCATCCAACCAGCGGATCGATCAGAGGTCAGACGCAATCTACATTAGACAATCCACTCAACTCACGCCCGATGATTCAGTGTTTTTGGGTGCAAGGCGTACCCTGTCTGACAGGGTGTCGGAGGGGTCTCCTGCGGGTACTTTGAAAGCGCGTAACACCAGCTGGGAGGTTGGCGGTGCGAGAGCCCTATCCACGAATGAGAAGTTTTTTATCCGGGTGGGTCAAGGAGTTCGGTTGGCAAAGGCAGATGAATTCGCAACCTGCTACCCCCCCGGGCCATGCTCGGATGCGGTAAACACGCTAAGACCGCAGACTTCGAGGGATGCTGAGATAGGTTACGCAAGACGCCACGACGATTCAGCCCATGAGATTCGGGTTTACCAAAACAGAATCAAAGATGAGATTGGGCTTGATTCTCGCCTCTCTTACTCAGTGGTGAATTACAGTCCCACTGTCCGAGAAGGCATTGAATATAACTTCAGCGGCACGTTATCCAGGTCGTGGACATTTGGCGGCGCCCTCTCAGTTCGCAGTTCTAAATTTAAAGGGGGAGCGCTTGATGGCAACCAGGTTCCATTGGTATCGCGGTATTTTGGGACTGCGAATTTAAAGTATCTGATTGATGCTAACAGTAGTGTGACCATCACATCGCAAGTGCAGTCTAGTCAGTTCGTGTCAGGTGATATTGCCAACTCTTGCAGTGACAAACTACCTGGGTACGGCATTGCAAATCTAAAATACACTCGCGCCTTCGCAAAATATACTGTGCGAGCAGACCTCAACAATGTGTTTGACCGGAATTACTACAATTTCCGTTCGCGTTGTGATGCCGCTGCGAGGTCCGTTTACCCTGAAGCTGGTAGGACTCTATTTGTGAGCCTGGAACGCACGTTTTAAAACAGCCATGAACGGCCCCCAACGCATCGTCTGTCTCACAGAGGAAACTACCGAGTGGTTGTATCTGCTGGGTCAGCAGCATCGCATTGTGGGCGTCTCGGGGTACACGGTTAGGCCCCCGCAAGCGCGCCATGAAAAGCCGCGTGTCAGTGCTTTTTTGAGCGCCAAGATCGACAAAATCTTGGCCCTCAAACCAGACTGTGTGTTTGGCTTTTCAGATCTTCAGGCTGACATTGCCTCTGAGTTGATCCGCGCCGGTGTGCAGGTCACGGTGTTCAATCAACGCAGTGTCCCTGAGATTTTCTCGATGCTGTTTCAGGTGGCGGCGATCGTTGATTGTGCCGCTTTGGGCCAACAGTGGATCGCGCAGAGACAGGCAGCGTTGGAAGACATGCGCGCATTGACGTCGGGGTGGTCTCGCAAACCCAAAGTGTTTTTTGAAGAGTGGGATGACCCCCTGATCAGCGGCATTCAATGGGTTTCCGAGCTGATCGCCGTAGCGGGTGGTGTCGATTGTTTTCCAGAGTTGGGTCAACAAAGCTTGGGTAAGAACCGCATCATTGCCGATAACAGCGCGGTGATTGAACGTGCACCCGACATCATCGTAGGTTCTTGGTGCGGTAAAAAATTCAGGCCTGAAAAGGTTAGAGCTCGATTGGGCTGGGATGTTATCCCCGCTGTCCAAGAAGACCGTGTGTATGAAATCAAGTCGGCTGATATTCTGCAGCCTGGCCCTGCGGCACTAACCGATGGCGTGGCCCAGTTGC
>Ga0255752_10002597_pt1 | contig 19591 bp, 22 predicted proteins | sample 011ome_25_FD_179952 | JGI IMG/M metagenome (GOLD analysis project Ga0255752, IMG submission 179952) | Coastal salt marsh microbial communities from the Groves Creek Marsh, Skidaway Island, Georgia - 011512CT metaG (version 2) | ecosystem: Environmental > Aquatic > Marine > Intertidal zone >... | reverse complement strand
GAACTCGCGACCCTCACCTTGGCAAGGTGATGCGCTACCAGCTGCGCCACATCCGCATTGCCCGCTAAAGCGTACCCCATCACCATAGCCGATTCTCACCTGATGCGACAAACATGCATACCCCGTGTCGAGCCTCCGTGGACTCCCCCGCTCAAGGCCAGGCGCCGACTGTGGCACAATAAGAGCTCCCGGGCGATTGGCGCAGTGGTAGCGCGCTTCCTTCACACGGAAGAGGTCACTGGTTCGAACCCAGTATCGCCCACCATTTACGAGTTACTCAGTCGCCGCTCTTCTTGTTGGTTCGCATCAGCCAGATCAATAACAACACTGCGCCGATCACCAGAGAGATAGTCGTGGGATCCATTAGTCAAGCTTATGCCCGCCATTAATCGAAAGGCAGAATCGATACTCTCTTAGGCGTGAGCTCCGCCATCCTCGACTTGTTCTCCACCATTAGTGACCTTGAGGTGGTCACCGATGCTCTTGAGCTCGAGCAGTACCGGAGAGACAAATCGGGTCAAAAAAGCAGCACCCCTCCCTCTCTGGTAGTGAAGCCGCGATCTGTCGAGGCCGTTCAAGAGGTCATGCGGCATGCATTTGCCCACAATATTGCGATCGTTCCCCGGGGTGGTGGGAGCGGATTGGCGGGCGGAGCGCTAGCGTCCCAGCGGGAAGTGGTCGTGGACCTCAGTAGCTTGAACAGCATCTTGGAAATTTCCCCCGAGGACCGTCTTGCTCGAGTGCAAGCTGGAGTCATCAACGCCGAGCTGAACGCGCGAGCAGAAGAATGTGGGCTGTGGTTTGCCCCCGATCCGGCCAGCCGTCCGTGGTCAACCGTTGGGGGCAACATCGCCACAAATGCCGGAGGGCTGCTGTGTGCGAAGTATGGAGTCACACGCGAGTCAGTCCTGGAGCTCTCGGTGGTGATGAGTGACGGACGGCTGATCACAATGGGACACCGCAGCGTCAAGGGAGTCACCGGCCTTGACTTGTGCCAGCTCATGATTGGCTCAGAAGGCACACTCGGCGTCATCGTCGAGGCCACGGTGAAACTCTTACCTCTCGAACAACACCCGGTGTGGACCATCCAGGCAACCTTCCCTGACGCCCAGCGGGCGGCCCGAGCGTGTCTCGAGGTCACAAAGGCGGGATTTACTCCGGCGATGCTCGAGCTCATCGACGAGACGGCTTACCCCCTAATTGCCGCCTACGTGGGCGAATCCGACTCCACTGATGGTCAGGCCGTCGTGGTGTGTCAAACAAACGGGGCTTCTTCTGAGGAGCACCGCCGCGCAATAGAGGAAATCTTCTCCACATACGGTGGCTCGGCCAGCCGAGTGGCGGCAGGGGAAGAGGCCGAGGCACTTCTCGCTCTGCGCCGTGCGATGCACCCAGCCATGGAGTCGCACGGCACCGTGCTCATTGAGGACGTGGCGGTGCCTCGCTCGAGGATGGAAGCGATGTTTCGAGAAATCCGAACACTCGAGTCACGTTTCGGGTTTCCCATCCCCACGGTGGCGCACGCGGCGGATGGAAATTTGCACCCCAACTTCCTCTTCGAGGGCGACGAAGTGCCGTCCGAAATCTGGGAGGCAGCAGGGGCGCTTTTCCGCGCCGCTCTCGGCCACGGCGGAACCTTGACGGGCGAGCACGGCGTGGGGTTATTGAAAAAGCGCTGGCTGTCTGAGGAATTGGGCGACGAGCAGTGGGGGCTACAACGGGCAATCAAAAACGTCTTCGATCCCACGGGAATTCTCAATCCCGGAAAGGTTTTCTAACCCCTTTTCTTGGTGAATCCTATGGTTTACCTATGTCCTAGCAATGGATTCTCTATGCAGGTGCCGGTTTTCGGCGTGACCGACTGCTGTGCAACCTAACCTGGGGACATGAACACACAACGTGCCCCCAAGACCACTGCCCTGCTTGCCGGAAGCGCCCTTCTCGCGCTCACCCTCGCAGGCTGCCAGGCAGCATTGACCGGGATGACAGAAGAAGAATTCGTGGCCGAAATGGCCGAGACTGAAGAGAGCGTCGAAGAGAGGGCTCCCCAAGAGGGTGAACTAGAAGACATATCCAGTGACGACATTGCGCTCCCCGATTGGACTGAAGCGGCCCCGAGCGAAGGGACCGATGCCTACCTCGCGTGGGAAGCGCTGATGGGGCCGGAGGGCGAGTATGCCGCCCTCGCGAGCTACCAAGCAGTACTTGACGAGTTTGGCGAGGTTGAACCCTACGCCACCATCATGGAGGCTGAAGCCCGTCACGCCGATGCGCTCTCACGCCAACTAGAGCGCATGGGTGCCGAAGTGCCTGAAAACCCCTACCTGGGGCTCATCAGCGCCCCATCTGACCTCACCAGCGCCGCCGAGGCGTGGGCGGTCGGCGAAATTGCCAACGTGGAGCTCTACGACGAACTGATTGCTCAAGCGAGTGATGAAAACCTCATCCGGGTCTTTGAGAATCTTCGCCGTGCTTCACTGGAACAGCACCTCACCGCTTTCGAGGCGGCCGCCGAAAACGGCGGCACTCTCGATGCCGAAGATATGACCGGACTGCAGATGATGCACGAGGACGGCCGAGATGGCCGCGGTAACGCTGGCGCTAAGGCTGGAGAAGGTCAGATGCGGCAGCACGGGCAGCACCAGGAGTCGAGGCTCTAAGGGCAGCCTGGGCAACCTGTTCGGCCGTGGCGAGATCCACTGACTTGAGAGCTTCAAGGACCGACTCAACGGCAGCGGAGGCCACACTCACCGAGCTCACACCCAAACCTGCAAGAACAATCGAGAACACTGGGTCGGCGGCGGACTCCCCACAGACACCCACGGGGAGCCCCGCCGGCTTAGCGTGTGTCATGAGCTGCGCGATGGTCCGCAGCAAACCCGGCTGCCACGGGTCGACAAGAACACCCATCGATGGGTGCATGCGGTCGGCCGCAAAAAGGTATTGGGAGAGATCGTTTGTACCGATACTGAGGAAGTCGACCACACCCACAAGGTCGGGAATCATCGGCACGATGGCAGGCGTTTCGACCATGATCCCCACCTGGGCAATTTCGAGCCCCCGGGCCATATCAGCAAACTGCTGCGCTTCCTCGACCGTCGAAATCATGGGCGCCATCACCTGAACATCGCGCCCCGTCGACTCGATGGCGTCCTGAATGGCGCCTAGTTGGTCGCGTTGAAACTCTTCGTGAGCGAGTCCTAACCGGAAGCCCCGAACCCCCAGAGCAGGGTTTTCTTCTTCCCCGTTGGGAAGGAACGGCACGGGCTTATCGCTACCGGCATCGATGGTGCGCACAGTGATTTTTCCGGCAGGAGCCGCACGGAAAATCGCCGCAAACTGCTTCGCCTGAGCTTCTCGGCTCGGTTGCTCTCTCCGGTCTAGATACAGGACTTCGGTGCGGAACAAACCCACGCCTCGAGCCTGCGTCTGAGCCGCTGATTCGGCGTCGGCCAAAGAGCCGATATTTGCCCTGACGGTGACGAGCGGCTCGTCGTTGACGACGATGAAAGAGATGGGCGTGGTGGCATCCGAGAGTTCTCCACCTTCTACCACCCTGTTGCCAGCGGGGTCGACCAACACGAGTGCGCCAGCAGCAAGGTCAAGCGCACCTTTCGCACTCACCACGGCCGGAATCCCGCGAGATCGGCAGATGATGGCGGTATGGCTGGTGGGTCCGCCCAGCTCCGTCACCACACCCACCACCGAAGGGCCGAATTGGGCGGTATCGACGGGGGTGAGGTCGTCAGCAACGATGACCCACTCCCCCTGCGCTGGGATTGAAGAACCGCCCTCAATCCCACGAATCTTGGCTGAAATGGTCAGGGCAATACCCCGTAGGTCTCCGACGCGCGATTGGAAGTCTTCGTCATCTCCCATCATGTCGTTGAGGTCATCCAGCGCCATGAACAAAGACGTAGCGGCGTCCCAGCCCGCGTCTAGGTGGGGTGAGGCCATGGCCACAAGTTCATCGTCTTCGATAATCATCAGCAACGCACTGATGATTTCAGCAGTGTGCTCGTCTCCACCGGCGCTTTGTTCCCGCACCGCGGCCGCCCCGGCCGAGATACCCGCAATGAGGCTGTCTCGCTCTGAATCTGGCGATGTCGACGAGCGCAGATGGTCGTCAATTCCTTCAGCGCGCGACCACTTCAGCACGTTCCCGGAGCAGGCTTCCCGGCCGATACCGATGCCATGAATTTCGGCGCCCATGCTTAGGGAGCTTCTTGATTGATCGTCTCCGAGATGGTCTGGGCAAGCGTCTCAGCCTCGGCGCCCTCAGAGGGAACCACAATCTCGAGTGTTTCGCCCGTCTTAACCTTCATCGACAGCAACTTCAGGGGGGAATTTGCCACCACTCCCTCTTCTCCTACCCGACGAATCACAACGTCGAGTCCTGCAGCCTTTACCTGGCTCACCACTTCACTCACCGGGCGCGCGTGAAACCCAATGGGGTCGCGCACTTCTACTGTGACGACTACTTCGCTCATGACAATCCTTTCGCCTGTGTTACGAAAATGATGGTATCTCCTGACGTTGCGATGGGCGAAAGAGCACTTCGGCTGACTTTGCCCGGTGAGCAAAATTTGGAGCCACCCTCTATACAACCCTCCAGGGTGGTTCCCTCTATGTGAGACTTACTAGGGCATCTTTCCGGTCACTAACATCCGCCTAATGGCTTCGCCATCGGCGGAGGTCAAGAGAAAATTGCGAGCGTCGTCATCGAGCAGCAGCTCTGCGAGAGTGCCCAACAGTTCGACGTGTCCATCCCCTCGGGAAGCAATACCCACACAGGCCTGGACTTCCTCGGACGACCAGGTGAAAGGCGTGCGGAAGCGCACAAACACCAACTGGTCAAATTTCACGTGCACCCGAGATTCATCGGTCCCGTGCGGAATCGCAAACCCACCGCCAATCTCGGATGGGAATATCTGTTCGCGCTCCCACATCGCGTCGGCGTAGGCCTGGTCAATCGCGCCAAGCTCCACCAATAATTCACCGCAGATGCGCACGGCCTCCTCTCTCGAGGAGGCCGTGGCATCAAGCGATATACCGGCCAGTTGCAGCAGGTCAGCCATCGGAGATGGTGCCCCCACTCTGCAACTCACCAACCATTCGCGCGATGTTCATGTCACCTAGGAACATGTCGAAGATGACCACCACCGAATCCGGCACAGCCTGCTTCGCGCGGGCCGAGAGGCCGCGGTGAACCAAGACAATGTCATGTTCGGTCGACGCGAGTTCGTTGACTGGAGAGTGCGTCACGCTGATGCCTTGCGGCTTCAGCTGCTTCGCCAATTGCTTGGCGACCATGACGCTGGAACCCATTCCAGCCTCACAAGCCACAACAATGTGTTTGACGTCACTTGCCGGTATTTCTGCCATGGTGATTAGCCCTTCATTTCCTTGCTCTTAGCCTGAGCCGCAGCGAGGTCACCTTCGGTCTCGTCCGACTTCGAGAGGCGGAGGAGGAACCAGGAAACCACGAACGACACTGCTGCTGAGAGCAGGATACCGAGCAGAACACCGAAGTGGTTACCCGGAGGGGTCACTGCCATGTAGGCGAAAATCGAACCCGGCGACGGAGTCGCGACGAGTCCAACGCCAGTGGCGAGGAAGGTGGCAACACCAGTCGCACCACCCAGGATGGCTCCGAGAACAACCTGCGGCTTCATGAGCACGTAGGGGAAGTAGATCTCGTGAATACCACCGAGGAAGTGGATGATGATGGCACCAGGTGCCGAACCACGCAGCAGTTTCGGACCCGCGAGCCAGAAGGCAACGAGGATTCCGAGACCGGGGCCGGGGTTGGTCTCGAGCATGAACAGGATCGACTTTCCAGTCTCCTCTGCCTGCACGACACCGAGGGGTCCGAGCACACCGTGGTTGATGGCGTTGTTCATGAACAGGATCTTGGCCGGCTCAACGAGCAAGGAGGCTGCAGGCAACAGACCAGCGTCGGTAATTGCCTGTACACCAGCACCCAGCGTGTTGCTGATTCCGGTAACGATCGGTCCAATCGCGATGTAACCGAGCATCGCACCGAGCATGCCCGCGATACCCAAGGAGAAGTTTCCAATGAGCATCTCGAAGCCCGGAGGCGTGATCGGGTCAAGTACCTTGTCGATGTACTTGAGGATCCAGGCCAGCAGCGGACCAATGATCATCGCACCGAGGAACATCGGAATGTCACTACCGACGATCACACCCACGGTGGCGATGGCACCAATAACGGCACCACGCTGTCCGTGGACGATACGACCACCGGTGTAACCGATGAGAATCGGCAACAGGTTGATAATCATCGGACCGACCATGCTGCTGAAGCTTTCGTTCGGCAGCCAGCCAGTCGGGATGAAGAGAGCGGTCAGAAGACCCCAGGCAATGAAGGCTCCGATGTTCGGAATCACCATTCCCGCGAGGTTACCGCCGAGCTTTTGAATAAAAGCTCGTGCTCCTGAACCGCCCCCAGATGGGATGAAGTCAGTCATCTAACTGAACCTTCCTCTCGAGGGGATAGGGTTGTGCCAGAAAGCCCGTGCGGTACGGAGCGGGAGAACAGACTCCGTTCCGCCGGGCTTTCCGGCGTTTCCGCCCCCGTGAACGGGGACGAAATCTGTGAGATCCGGGTCATGCGAGGGTGACCTCCAGATCCAGGGCCCTCAGGGCCTCGACATCAGACAAATCAGTTTCGAGATCACAGACCACTCGGTCCAACTCTTCGACGTGGCCAAATGTTGCAGGGTAGGTGTCTCCGAATTTGCTGCGGTCTACCAGCAGGATGCGCTCCTCAGAATTGCGCATCATGACCTTTTTCACGGCGGACTCGTCGGCGTCGAAGGCAGTCATCCGAAGGTCGTTGGTGAGCCCGTTTGCACCCAGAAAACTGACCCTGGCATTCCATTCCGCAAGGTCGTCCGCCGCGCGAGATCCGACCGTGCTGAGCGTGGCGGGACGCATCTCGCCACTCAGCAAATGCACGCGGGTAATAGAGTCGCCAATCCGAGCGGCGAGACGAATGTTGTTGGTGATGACAAGGAGCTCGGGTTTGTCCCGAAGGTGCGGGGCCAACTGTTCAGTTGTCGTTCCACCATCGACAAAAATGCATCCTCGTTCAGGAATGAACCGAGCGGCCGCATTAGCGATTCGCGCCTTCGCATCAGGGTTGATGTTTTCGCGCTCCGGAATGGTGTATTCCTTTTGCAATCGATCTTGAGAGATTGCTCCGCCGTGGACCCGTCGCACAATGCCCCTGCGCTCGAGCACGTCAAGATCTCTTCGAACGGTCTCAGTCGCGACACTCAGTTTCTTGGCGGCTTCGGCAGCATCAACGCGACCCTCTTTGCGGGTCCATTCGACGAGCTGAAGTCGCCGTTCTTCTGCCAACATCTTTGTCGCCTTCTCACGAAACGGTGTGAATTGCCTAAGAAACTAACACAAAACCACAGAAACAAACACAAAAAGGCAAATAACCTTGAAGCCGGCGTGGCGACGGACGGGTTATTCCGCAGTTACGGGACGAGACCGGTCGATATCTGACGTCACGGTGACGAGGGGAAGTCCCTCCAGGTGTTGAAGTTGGGACGTGCCCTGTTGCACCTTCTGAGCGCCCCATCGTGCCGCATTGGCCACTGCCTCAACCACATTGTCAGGACCGTTCAGGAGAGCCGCGAAAAATCCCGACACACTGGCATCACCCGCGCCGATTGTGTTCTTAACATCTACGGGTTCACTCCACGCCCACCAGTCCTCTCCCCCGACGTGGCCCAGGAAACCATCTGCGCCCATACTGACCATTACGAAGGGGACGCCCCAATCGGCGACCTCTCGCGCCGCCTCCAAGACGTCACCCATGGTGGAAAGAACTCGCCCTACAGCGTCGCCCAGCTCCCTGACATTGGGCTTGACGAAATCGATCATTCCACTGCGGGCCCACACCTCGAAGACATCACCTGAAGTGTCTAAAGCAAGCTTCACGTGCGGGCCCACCGCACCCCGTAGGGCCTCAGCACTCGCCGTACCCCCGGCAACTTTAGGGAAACTGCCGGCCACGAGGAGCCATCCCGATGACGTTTCCTCGAGAGCATTGACCGCAGTCCCGACTAGTTCATCCCATTCACTCGCCGTGAGTTCCGGCGCTGACTGATTAATCTTCGTCGTCGCACCAGTGGACTCAATGGCAGTTATATTCACTCGGACCCTGCCGGTGCACGGAGCCACACGAATCAGCGGGTCTTCATCCACCAGAGCCCGGTCCAGTGCGGAAAGGGGCACCACGGCTGGCGCGATAATTCCGGAGAGTGCCAGGTTTCGGGAAACGTTGACACCCTTGCCAGCGAATTCCTCCATGACATCTGTCGCCCGGTTCACTTCACCCAGAAACAGCTCTGTCAGGCGGTAAGTGCGATCGATGGCCGGCGACGGCGTGAGTGTGACTAGACCTGTCGTCGCGCGCTGTGACACACTCCCAGGCTAGGCCATTGAAGCAATCGACTACTCACGTCAACGAGAAGCGGACGACAAGGCGAGTAAACCCCAAGGCATCAACGGCGCGGCTCCAGCCTTTTGTGGCGAGGCGATCGAGAGTCGCGCCCCCCATTCCTCGGACGAAACTCTCGTCTGGCTCGTATTGCGTCACAGCCGAGAGAGCTTCTGCCACTCCCCCACATGTCGCGACAACCTCATAGCCGCGGCTGTTTAGAGTGTCAGCAATAGCGTGCGCGGTCAGTCGATGATCGTCAGCGACGACTATTCGGAGCTTTTGCACACTCTCAGTATCTGATATTCAGGCGACCACGAAACGCCACTCCTACAATCTTCGTTATGCGCAACGGCTTGCTCGTGATTGCCTACATGGTCGTTTTCGCGCTGATGGTGTTCAGCTACGAGTCATGGTCTGACGACAACCTTGTGGTGACGGCAGTCGTGGCAGTCTTCCTGTTCGCTGGACTTGCCCTGTGGGTGTATGTCGCGCAGAAATTCCGTGGTTCGAACGACGATCGGGAATAGTGAAGCCCGCCAGCCGAAAGCGAACACTCCAGGTCGCTTGGGTGACTGCCCTGGTAGGGCTAGTCATCCTCTTTGCTCTTTCATTGTTCTCAGACGTGCGGTAGGCCTACGTGCCCCACTCACAGCGGCAGCGCCCCGGGTATGCCATATTCCTGGTAAGGGCTAAGCGATAGTTAGTGTGGGCAAAAGAAGAATCGAGGTTTTCATGGACATTCAGTGGTCGTCACTACTCCCCTTTTTATTCCTCATCGTCGCGGGAGCAGCGTGGTACGTGGCGGGTTTCTTTCGCAAGAAAAAGTAAACCCAAAGACAGAGGGCCCGGGAATATCCGGGCCCTCTGCCGTTAAGGTGCTTAGGCTGCGACCTTTTCCTTCGCTCCGACGCTCTTTGCGACGAGAACAAGGATCGCGGTCACCACGGTTCCAATGGCAATCGCCAGAACGTAGGTGTACCAGTTGCTCACGAGGGGGAACACGAAGATTCCACCGTGAGGAGCCCGCAACTCGTTTCCGAACAGGGCCACGATGGCACCGGTAATACCGGAGCCGACCATGATCGAGGGAATCACGCGGGCAGGGTCAGCAGCAGCGAACGGAATCGCGCCTTCAGTGATGAAGGAAGCTCCGAGCAGCCACGCTGCCTTACCGTTTTCACGCTCCGAGTCGGAGAACGCTGCGCGACGCAACACGGTCGCCAGCGCCAAACCGAGAGGAGGCGTCATCCCTGCAGCCATAACGATTGCCATGATCTGGAACTCGGTAGCGGAAGCCGCCGCGCCAGCGGTCGCCAGACCGGTGACAGCGAAGGTGTAGGCCACCTTGTTCACAGGACCACCCATGTCGAAGGCCATCATCAGTCCCAGCACGAGGCCGAGCAGGGCCAGACCTAGACCGCTCAAGCCGTTCAGCCACGCGGTCAGCGAGGTCACAACCCAGGCGATGGGTCCCTTGAAGACGATAACCATTGCGAAACCTGTGATCAGCGAACCAATTAGCGGAATCGCAACGACGGGCATAATCGGCTTAATCCAGTTTGGGACGGCCCAGCGGCTAATCCACAGGGCCACGAAGCCCGCGAGGAAACCGCCGAGAATCGCACCGAGGAACCCGGTGCCGGTGCCCAGTGGGTTTCCGTCCAGCCCCGTGGCAAGCGCACCTGCGACGAACCCAGGTACGAGACCGGGGCGGTCAGCAATCGCAAATGCAATGTACGCGGCCAGAACCGGCACAAAGAACGCGAAGGCGGCCTTGCCAAACCAGAAAATCATGAATGCCCAGTTACCAATCGACAACAGGTTAATGCTGTCGCCCGTTACGCCCATGACCTCAGCGTCATAGGCCAGGATTCCGTCAGTACCGAAACCAATGGCACCGAGCAAGAAGCCCAAAGCAATCAAGATTCCACCCGCGGCAACAAACGGAATCATGTAGGAGACACCGGTCATCAGCCATTGGCGGACTTTGGTGCCAGTACCTTCACTTGCCAAGATGTTTCTCCCTTCTCATCAGCACGCGTGCTGAATTGCTGAATCGCGGTTGCGACCCAGTCCTACTTCCCCTTGCCAAAAAGGCCGCCAAGGAAACCACCTGATTTCTTTTCAGAATCTGCTGGCTTTTCCTCGGCTGCCTTGGCCGGGGACTTCTCTCCCACAACTCCCGCAGAGCCATCGGCGGCAGCTGCGAGAACCTTTTCAACTAGCCCCGCAGCGTCCTTCATGGCTTTCGCCACAGGGACCTGGATGTAGGGCTTGCCGTTGAAACGCTCTTTTCCCTGGACTTCGAGGTCGACCGCGAAAATTACCGCATCGGCAGAGTCCACAACTTCTTGAGAAAACGGGTTAGAACCCGCAGCACCCTGAGTTTCCACCATGACGGTGTGGCCGAGCTTCTTTCCAGCCTGTTCTAGGGCTTCCGCTGCCATGTAGGTGTGAGCAATTCCGGTGATACACGACGTCACGCAAACAATGGTTGCCATTAGGGGGTTACCTCCTGGGAAATGATTTGGGCAATCTTGGCCGGGTCTTTCTCGGCTCGTAGCTGATTACGGAATTCCTCGTGCATGATCCGCCGAGCCAAATTCGCGAGAATTTCGAGATGCAGGTTGTCTGAACCCTGTGGGGCGGCAATTAGAAAAATCAGGTGCGCGGGGCCGTCATCAGCACCGAAATCAATGCCGCCCTCACTGGTAGCGACAGCCACGGCCGGAGAAGTCACCAACTCTGTCTGTGCGTGAGGAATCGCGACGCCTCCTTCGATTCCCGTGGGGAAGTGTTCTTCACGCGCTCGAACTGCCTGGACGTATCCTTCGAGTTCAGTGACTCGTCCCTCAGCCACAAGGAGCGACGCAAGCTCGCGAACAACTTCGTCCTTCGTAGCTGCCTGTGTGTGCACAACAACCATGTCGAGAGTCGTCACTGCTGTGCTCACCGCATTCTCCTTTGAAGGCAGCCAAATTCGATTAAATCGAATTCACGCTTTGATGTGATTACCACGAATTTATAGGCATATTTTCAGGTTGCCAAAACTGTAGCGCTTCTCAGAAAAAAATGGAAGCGGTTCCACAGAGCGTGTCGCGAGGCTAGTCAAGCTAAAGGGAAACCTTGCTTATCCTCCAGGCGCTTGAGCGCAATCAGAATGATGTCCACAATCGACCAGATGGTGAGGCCCCCGAAGGTAAGAAGTTTGAGGATTCCGGTGCCCACCTTGCCCAAGTAAAAGCGGTCAATGCCAAACACCCCGACGAAGATGCTCAGAAGCAGGGCCACCATCCATTCGCGGCGCGAAAACACTCCGGGAATCTGTTTCGCGCTCCACCCCTCACCGCGCTCGTCGACCACACGGGTGTCTCCCGTGATCTTGCGAGCCGCCGCCCACATAGCGAGCTCTTCTGTCGTGAGTTCATATTCCCCGTTGGGGACAACAATTTTCCATGACGTCATACACACCACGCTAGCGAGTCCCTAGGACATAAAGAAGAGCACCGGAACCATCGAACCCACGAGTGCGAGCGCCATCACGACTGTGAAGATTCGGTGCGCCCGCGAACCTGCCAGAAGAAATCTGACCGCTTGACCGGCTCCAGCCCACATCATGGCTCCGGGCATCGTCGCAATGAGGAATGTTGTTCCGGCAATCACAAACGTCCACACCGTGGCGTCTTCCGGTACATAAGCAGCAATCAGGGTTCCGGTGGCAATCCAGGCTTTGGGATTGACGAGTTGGAAAAGCGCCGACTGAAACATGGTGATGGGCTGCGCAGAAGATTCCTTCATTCGAGCCGGGGCGGAGCGCACGGTCTTCCACGCGAGAAAAATCACGTAACCGAAAGCGACGTATTTCATGACGAGAAACACCGCAGGAAAAAGCTCCAAGAGTGCACCGAGTCCCACTGCCATAACCGTGACCAGCACGGCAAGCCCCACCACCATGCCCCACAGATAAGGCACCGCGCCGCGAAAGCCGTGCGTTCCTCCCAGCGCGAGGAGAGCGGTGTTATTGGGGCCCGGCGTGGCAGCCAAGGTAAAAGAATAGATCGCCATCCCAGCAATCAGAGCCCACTCCACAGAACGACTAACCCTGAATGAGAGCGAGAATTTGAGGACCCGCGACGATGACGAGCGCGATGGCAGCAAACACCCACCCGACGATTCGCCAGGTCTTTTCTAAATCTCTTGGCTTGTCACTCATGGTGAGAGATTACCGCTGTTGTCTCAGCGCTTCGCGGGGCCGGTGCTGTTGCGAATTTTCAGATCGACCGGCAGTTCCATCGCGAGGTCGGTGTCATCACTCACTTCCATTCCACCGAGTAACGCAAGCGCTTGAGAAACAGCGATTGCTCCTTGCTTAGAGACGTGCTGCACCATTGTCGTGAGTCCAAACTGTTCGGCCAGCGGGTGACCATCAATACCGATTACGGAGAGGTCATCGGGAATTCTCAGACCCAAACGATACGCAGCCATCATCGCGCCAATCGCCACCTCGTCACTCACCGCCACAATCGCACTGGGCCGGTTCTCCGGGTCGGCCAAGATTCTCATCCCTGCCTCGTAACCTCCCCCCATCGAGACGTCTACCGCGACGAAATCGTCTTCCCGGCTCAGGCCTGCTCGCTCTAACGCGTCTCTGAAACCGCGAAGACGTCCGCCGTGAACTTCGAAGTCGAGCTGGTGCTCAAGGTCGCCGCCGAAGTGAACAATGTGGGTATGGCCTAGCGAAATGAGGTGCTCAGTTTGGCGCCTCGCCACAAGCCGGTCATCGATGAAGAACGTCGACACTCCGGGGATCTTGCCGCCGATGCCGACGATGGGCTTATTGAGGGTGTCGAGTCTGGCGACCTCGTCGTCAGTGATGTACAGAGTCAACGCAATCAACGCATCGACGCCTTTGCGCACCAGAAAGTAATCAAAGAGCGCCCGGCGCTGTTCAGGGTCGTCGGTCAACCGGTAGAGCGTCAAGTCGTAGCCCGCACCAATCAGCGCCGCTTCCACACCATCAATCACTTCGCTGTAAAACCACCGGTTCACGAACGGAGTCAGCAGAGCAATATTCTTTGACCGCCCAGTGGCGAGACTCTCAGCGGCACTCGAGGGAACAAAGCCCATCTCCTTCGCGATTGCCGCAACCCTCTTCTTAGTGGCCACCGAGACAGAACCGTGGCCAGAGAGTGCCCGTGAAGCGGTTGACTTTGACACCCCCGCCTTGCGGGCAACATCAGCGAGCGTAGCCATTCCTCAAGGCTACCCATTGCAAGGCAGGAATGTCGTGGAGATTGAACGCGGGCAGTAGTGTCATCGGTATGACACGCGCCGCTCTCGAAGCCACTCCTAAAGCCAACTTTCTTCTGGGTCGCTCCCCCAGTCACCCTCTACCTCGCTTGAGCGAGTATTTGGGTGGAAGAGTGGAGATTTGGGCAAAGAGGGAAGATCTCAACTCCGGCATGGCCTATGGAGGCAACAAGACTCGAAAACTTGAATACTTGGCGCAAGAAGCCCTCGACACCGGCTGCGACACTCTCGTATCGATTGGTGGCGTCCAGTCCAATCACACACGGCAAGTAGCGGCCGTCGCTGCGCGTCTTGGCCTCAAGGCGGTGCTTGTTCAGGAGCACTGGGTGGAGTGGGAAAACCCGCTGTATGAAGAGACCGGCAACATTCTTCTTTCTCGTCTGATGGGTGCTGATGTGAGACTCGACCCGGCAGGTTTTGACATCGGCTTTAGGCCCTCGTGGGAGGAAGCCATTGCGAATGTCGAAGAACGAGGGGGAAAGCCATACGCCATTCCTGCAGGAGCATCCGACCACCCTCTTGGTGGCCACGGTTTTGCGTCGTGGGCTTTTGAAGTAGAAGACCAAGAGGAAGATCTCGGTATTCGGTTCGACAACGTGATTGTCTGTTCAGTCACAGGGTCCACCCAAGGCGGAATGATTGCGGGCTTCGCTCACAGCGACAGGGCACAAGACGTCATTGGCATCGATGCCTCGGCAACGGTCGAGAAAACATGGGGTCAGATTGCGAGGATCGCCCGCCGCACTGCCGAGACTATTGAGCTGGGACGAGAGATTTCAGACGAGGAAATTGTGTTGCTCGACCGTTGGCACGACGGAATCTATGGCGTTGCGGGGCCACGCACTATCGACGCCATTAAGACAGCGGCCCGCTTAGACGCAATGATCACTGACCCGGTTTACGAAGGAAAGTCGATGGCAGCTCTCATCGATCTTGTTCAAGAGGGTTATTTTCCGGAAGGCTCGCGGGTTCTCTACGCTCACCTCGGCGGACAGCCGGCACTAAACGCTTACACCTCGGCGTTTAGCGACTAGCGCTGGTCGTCTTCTCGCGCAAGACGCTGCGAGATGTAGACAGGGATGAGTGACAACAGAATCACAACGGTCGCGACCACGTTGACGACACTCGCCTGATTCGGTCGTGCCATTTCCTTCAGGATCCACAATGGCAGCGTGTCCACGCCGGGGGGCGCGGTGAAGATGGTCACGTACACCTCGTCGAAGCTCAAGGCGAAGGCCAACAGTGCTCCGGCGATGAACGACGAGCGGAATTGCGGGAAGGTCACGAGTCGGAACGTCTCCCACAACCCGGCGCCCAGGTCCATCGACGCTTCTTGCATGCTGGGGTTGAGGCGTTTGAGGCGCGCAAACACATTGTTGAACACCATCACGATGCAGAACGTGGCGTGGGAGACAATCAGGCCGAAGTAACCGATATCAATACCAATGGGTGAGAGAAAGTTTGAATAGGTGTTGGAGAACGCCACACCCGTCACCACACCCGGCAGGGCAATCGGAAGCACCACGAGCAGGTTCACGGTGCCCTTGCCGAAGAATTCAAAGCGATTGAGCGCAAACGCCACCAAGGTTCCCAAGACCGCGGCGATGACCATCGCCGCGGAAGCCACGATCACGGAATTGAGCAAAGCCAGCCGAATTGGTTCATAGTTCGCCGCGAATTGCCACCAGTGGAGAGAGAAGTTCTCAATCGGCCAGGACGAAATCTGGTTGTCATTAAAGCTGTTAATAATCACCACAAACAGCGGCACATACATAAACAGCAGCACCGCCACCACGATGGCTCCTAGACCCCATCTCGCTGCACGCGACATTTGCAGCATTGCTACATCCTCTCCAGAGAGCCAGTGCGGCGGGCCACCATCAAATACATGACGACAAACGCAATCGGCACCATCGAAAAGGCGGCCGCGACAGGCGGGTTCAAGTTGATGTTTGACGCAATGATGCTTCCGATCATCTGTGTAGCACCACCGGTGAATCTGGCAGCGAGGTAGTCACCGAGGCTTAGTGAGAAGGTAAAAACTGACCCCGCGATGATGGCGGGGATGATCAGGGGAATGACCACGCGGAAGATAGTGGGAAACGATTTTGCTCCCAAATCTGCCGAGGCGTCGAAAAGGCTGTTGGGAATTTGTCGGATTGCGGTGAAGACAGGCAGAGCCATGTAGGGAAACCACAAATAGGTGAGCGTGATGATTGCCACCCAGATGTTGAACCCGGGGCTGGATACGCCCAACCAGCCCACCGCCCAGTTGACGAAGCCGTTTTCGGTAAACACCAGCCGCATCGCCAAGATTTTCACCAAATAGCCCGCCCACAACGGGAGGGTGATGGCTACCGCGAGAAGGTTACGCATCAGGGGCGATGCGAGCTTCGCCATGTAAATACCTAGCGGCACAGCAAACAGAACCGAAATTGCCGTCACAGCAAGAGCCATGCCCAACGTGCGCAACGACGTTGACAGGTAGGCGGGTACCGCAAAAATGCTCACGAAGTTGTCGAGGGTAAAGCCGGGGCTTACCCGGGACGTAAAGGGGTTGATCACCCAGAACGCCGTAATGAGCAAAAGAAACAGCGACACGATGTAAACACCGATAAGCCAGGTCATTGGCAGGGCGAGAAGCCCAATCAAACGCACCTTGGAGCGCTGAAACAAATACGTCGACATCGGACGCGACGTGGGGTCAGCAGTCGACTTATCGGTTTCAGTGGCGGTGGACATGGAGTCTTTCTCGGAACGGAAGGGAGCCGTGGTGGGGCCATAGGCCCCACCACGGAGGGTTATTAACCCTTAACGGTCAGCCAAGCGTTAGTCCAGTCTTGGAAACTAGTGCACTTGACGTCAGTGCGACCATCGACACACTGCTCAATCGGAGTGGTCCACGGCCATACCTTGGCAAAGAACTCCTCGTCCTCTGCAGCGAACTCATCACAGTGAGCCTGAGCTTCAGGGCTTGACGCACAGAACGCCGTGTTCGCAGGAGCCATACCGAAGTTCATCGCGATGGCACCGTTCACATCTGCGCGGCTGGTGTAGTTCATCCAGGCGTAGGCACAGTTGACGTTCGTCGTGCTCGAGCTCACGAGCCATGCGTCGTACCAACCAGTGGAGCCCTCGACCGGAAGGGTGGTCTTGATGCTCTCGGTGGCAGCGAACTTGCGCAGAATCTCCCACGAGGTTCCCACGACGGTGTTGCCACCGACGAACGAGGTGATCTGTGCAACGGGGTCCGACCAGTACTCGCCGATGATCGAGTTCTGCTGCTTGAGCAGGTCAACGGCAGCGGCGAGCTGCGTCTCATCCAGTGCGTAAGGGTTTTCAATACCCAACTCCGGCTGGTGGTACATCAAGTACACCGCGGCGTCGGCGATGTAGATCGGGGCGTCATACGCGGTGATCTTTCCGGCGTAGGGGCTGTCAGCTTCCCACACCACATCCCAGCTCTCGGGAGCTCCACCGGTGACGTCCTCGTTGTACTGCAAAAGGTTTGCGCCACGGCCAATCGGCACACCATAGGGCTTGCCGTTAACGGTGTCGTAAATCTGACCCTTCATGCCCTCAGCAATGTCATCACCGAAGTTCGGGATGAGGTCGATGTTGAGCGGCTGTACGTCACCACCGACGATCAGACGAAGAGCAGCGTCACCGGAGGCCGACACAATGTCGTACTCGCCAGTGCGCATCAGGGTCACCATCTCATCGGAGGTTCCCGCAACACGAGGGTTGACCACACAGCCCGTCTCTGCGGTGAATTCGTCGGTCCAGGCTGGCTCCACGAAACCCGACCAGTTAACGATGTTGAGCTCACCTTCGTAGTCGCCCATCTCTTCCAACATCGGAACGTCGGGCACATCGAGGGTCAGCTCACCGCTGTCGGCCGCGCAGGCGCTGAGCACGACTGTCGACACGGCAAATAGCGACGCTGCCGCTAATTTCTTGCCTCTCATCACTTTCCTTTCATCTGGCTTTCGCCAGTTCTATTGGGGAATTGCCACGACGTGGTGATTGCGCCACGACGCGACAACTTTGTCGCCGATCACATAGCCATCGGTGTGACCGGGCAATTCTTCATTCAACTGGGAAGAAATGAGTCGCTGTTTCGACTCAGTTTCCACGATGTAAAGAGTCGTGGCCCCGGTATAGGCGGCCTCGACAATCAGACCGTTGACAGCGGTTTCATCCTTACCTACCTTATGACCGGAACCGTGGAGCTTAATGCGCTCGGGACGAATATTGACGGGGGCAGAGCTTCCCACCAACGCTTCAGCCGCCGAGCCCCGAAGCAGATTCGAGACACCCAAAAAGCTCGCTACAAAGGCCGTCTGGGGTTTCTCATACACATCGTGCGGAGCGCCCAATTGCTCGATCCGACCCTCGTTAAACACTGCGATGCGGTCGCTCATGCGCAGCGCTTCTTCTTGGTCGTGAGTGACGAATACGAAGGTGATTCCGGCTTCACGCTGAATCGACTTCAGCTCCACCTGCATTTCCTCGCGCAGCTGCTTGTCCAGCGCACCCAGGGGTTCATCGAGTAAGAGCACTTTCGGGCGAAGAACCAAGGCTCGGGCTAGCGCAATGCGCTGTCTCTGTCCACCAGAGAGCTGGTGGGGGTTGCGTTGTGCAACGGCGGAGAGCTTCACCCGATCAATGGCTTCTAGCGCTTGTTTCGAGCGCTCTTCCTTCGCCACCTTCCGCATCCGAAGTCCGTATTCGACGTTTTCTTGAATCGTCATGTGCGGGAAGAGCGCATAATCCTGGAAAACCGTGTTCACCGTGCGATCAAACGGCGCCAGCGTCGTCACATCTTGCCCGTCAATCGAGATCGAGCCCGAAGTGACGGATTCAAAACCGGCAATCATTCGCAAAACAGTCGTCTTACCCGAGCCGGAAGGCCCAAGCATGGAAAAGAACTCCCCCGAACTAATGTCTAGACCGAGGCCACGTACTGCCTGAAATTCGCCAAAGAACTTGTCGACGCCTTGGAGGGACACAAAGCCGGTCCCTGGAGCGACAGGCGTACTCATCGTCATATTCACCTTTGAACTCATTAGGTCTTCAGAGCCTGGGTAAGTTTACGCCTGAGACCGCTTCCTGACAGTCTATTTTTCGAGCAATCTCACAGGTACTTCAACAAGCTGCCACCCCTGGCCGCCGGGAGAAGAGTCTCGGTAGCCTCGTCATATGACTAACTACAGCGTCACCGAAATTGGCCCCATGGATTCGTGGCGAAACCACTTTGGCGGCTTCGTTCCGGAAACCTCGCGGAATGGAAGGCGCGTAGTGGACCACGAGCTCGACTCCGAGATCATTGGGTTCACCGCGACTTCCTTCGAGCCCGGCGAGGAAGCCGGTTACTGGCATAGCCACTCCGAGCTCGAAGAGGTTTACGTGTTTTTGGAAGGCAAGGGTCAGATGGGTCTCGATGACGAGGTGGTTGATGTGAAGGCCGGCACTGTCGTTCACGTGGGCATCGGGGTGATGCGCACCTGGCGGTGCACCCCTGATAGCCCCACCAATCTGAAATGGTTATGCCTCCGCGCGGGTGGCGGCCCTCTGAAGACGATACCCGATGATGCGGTCCCTATTCGCGACATTCCGATGCCCTGGTGAGATAGGGACTTTCTGTCGGGCTGACAGGATTTGAACCTGCGACCCCTTGACCCCCAGTCAAGTGCGCTACCAAGCTGCGCCACAGCCCGTGACCCCACAAGTGTAGTGGTTGTCAATGCCCCTGGCGGTCGATAATGCCGTGGAGACTAGGCCACGAAGTCGCAAATC
>Ga0255752_10002584_pt1 | contig 19641 bp, 8 predicted proteins | sample 011ome_25_FD_179952 | JGI IMG/M metagenome (GOLD analysis project Ga0255752, IMG submission 179952) | Coastal salt marsh microbial communities from the Groves Creek Marsh, Skidaway Island, Georgia - 011512CT metaG (version 2) | ecosystem: Environmental > Aquatic > Marine > Intertidal zone > Salt... | reverse complement strand
GGGCTTCGTCGTTTACAATCCATGCGAGTGCAATAGACAAAGTAAAAAGGCGATAGGAATTTACTCGTAAACTGAATAGCTACGTTTGTTTTCCAACTGACGCCGTGTATGTATTTCGTCTCGGTGATCATCAACAAGACGATGTTGAACGCGAAAATGAGGAACCGTTCTCTTCGCATGTATTTCATAACGCACGTTTGCTTTTGGCGAAACGCGAGGATTTGCATGAAGAAAAGAATCGACGTCGCGCATACAGCGACGCGCGCTTCTGTGCCTTGAAATAAATCCCCGGAGAATAACACCGTGTGTGAGGTGAACCCGAAGGATATCCCGAGAAAATCTGCGCTCAACGCGACGTCGTGCGCGAACCTCGATTTCCACGGAATGAAGTGTAAAAACGTCGAACACGTATACGGCACCAGCGTGCACATCATCAACCAAAAGGTTCTCGGGTGCACTCGAAACCATTCCGATTTGTTGTTGTATAGTAATATCGGGTACCCAACTGAAGCTAACAAACAGTGCAACCACCCTCGCATGAGCGGTCGAGACATGGTTAAATCCGCGTACCGCTTGTGCCTCCCAAGTTTACGGAAATCGATCAGAGAGGCTAAAGGGAAGCGATACTTTTTTCTTCTGCTCTTACTACTACTACTACTCGTCTGTGGCGCTCGTCGATGATGTTTTCCATCGCGTCGTTCATCGCTTCTGTTACTGCTCTTCCTGCTACTATTTCTCCTTAGTCTTCTTCTCGCGTTCCCCGCCAGCGATATCTCGTCTTCCTCCTCGTCTCTCCTCTCCTCGTCGTCATCTTCAGAAGATGACGAATGCTCATCCTTTTCCTCCCCGTCCTCGTTGTTCTCCTCCTCGAATCGTTTCAAGTGCTCTTTCAAACTTCTAAATTTCTCCTCCGACACGCGTCTCTCGAACGCGTCTCGAGGTAAATCTAAACTTTTCGCTCTTCGCAAGTTGCTCCCGTAGGAATGTTTCAACGCTCTCACGGGGGAGTGCGCGATTTCGTACTCGATTTCCTGGTTCGGGTGAATCAGTTTCGTCGAAAACATTATTGTTGTTGTTGTTGTTGTTATTATTATTATTAGTATTAGTATCCTCCCGCGTTGTTCGTGTTCTTATTCTTATTATTATCGCTGCCGGTGGTGTTGCTCGCGTGCCTTTGTGTTCGCGCTCGCGTTCGCACACTGAAGACCATCGTCTCGTTTCCTCTTTTTCTCCTCACTCTCAAAATGCGAATCAGAGGCGAGTTTCGCGTCCACGTGCGCGCGCGTACTTCTTCTCATTCTTCTCGAGGAGGCGCGTTGAAACGACGACAACACCTGCTGCTGCTCACGGAGGAAGCGCACGCGAGAGGGGAGTGGGAGATTGAAAAAGGAGGAGGAGTATCGTCGTCGTCGGTGTTGGAGAAACACGTGCTCGATTTACTCTCGAGAGATGTCGTGGAGATTCGTTTGGTGGAGAAAGTGAATGAAACAACGGAAGAAGAAGAAGAAGAAGAAAAAGAAGACAAGGAGTTGTTCGTCGCCGCCGTGCGTGGGAAACTTCCTCGAGGATTGTTTTTTAAAGCGAACGAGGTAGAGAAGGAAGAGGCGGAGAAACGACGAGAGGATGGGATTGCAAAGTTTCCGAAATCTTTAGCATTCGTGTTGACACATTTTTTGGACCAACGAGAACAACGAGAACGAGAACAAAAACAAGGGAAAGAAGAAGCAAAACGAGAGAAGAAGAAGACAAAGAAGAGTTTCTGCGGCGTGATTGGGTGTCAGATGCACCGAGGCGCGGGAGAACACGATACGTTAAAATCGCAACTGGAAAAGCTTCGACCGGAAGCGCGGAAGGATTCCAAGTTGCCGACGATTGATCGATTTGACGAGAGGTTTCCGTGTCCTGGGGATTTACCGGCGTTGGCGTTGGAAAGAATCGTGAAGAATTTAGATGCTAAATCCGCGGGACGGTTACAGTGCGTTTCGAAAGGGTTTCGAGCGGTGATGGATCAGACGTCGCCCGGATTGAAGTTGACGTTGCATCCGCATCAGAGAGCGGCGTTGGCGTGGATGAGAATGCGAGAGCGAAGGGATTCGTTGGGGGTGGTTTTAGAACCAGGATGGGTGGAATTGTTCGCTTCTAATGATGACGATGATGAAAACGGTAACCGGGAGGAGTTTCCGTTTTACATGCAAACGAGTACCGGGATTCTTTCGAGAACGCCGCCAAACTATTTCAGCGATTCCTGCGGAGGCGCTCTGTGCGACGAGCCAGGTTTAGGTAAAACCGTCACGGTGTGCGCTTTAATATTAGCGACTCGAGGGAGCTACGCGCCGCCACCGAAAGGCTTAACGATAAAATTTGAACATCCAGAGAAAGAGAACATGGAAGAAAAGGTTCCGTATTACGTAGACGAACCGGTCTTTGAAGAAGAACAAGTAGCAACGCCAGCGGACGACGCCGCCGACGAGGAGGAAGAAGATATAAAAGAAGAAGATGCAGAGGACAAGGACGCAAAAACGCCATCATCTGAAGCAAAGATAAACAGCAAGAAACACGAACAACCAGGAAAGAAAAAGCGGAACAACCAGTTAGTAGCAGCATCGAAAACGCCAACTTCAAATTTACGCCGGTCGCGTCGAAGCAGCGCGTCGACACCCCTAGGTCTCTACGCCAATCTTGAAAAAAAAGGTATGCTCGTTGGTGCGTTGCCGACGCTCGCCTCGTACGCGACCAACGAAAATAAATCTGGTCGTGGTAGAAACTACGAAGATTTATATTTTAATGAAGACGTTTCGACGTGGTCCTCGCCGCCTGGGTATTATTATCGCAACGCGAACAAGAATACAAAAGATGTCGCCAACGACGATGGCCGGGAAAGCTTGAAACGAAACACGCGATTTTTTATGCAATCGTTCAAACTCTCTCACGCAAGAAGCGGCAAAGAGCCAACGCGCGATGTGATTGAATTCGTCTTGCGCAACGCGGGCGAAATATCGGAGAAGAAGTATCTCGTCATTCCACCGTTCCGAAGAAACGACGATCAACCGATGGTTTTAGACGCGTTCAACATCATTCGACGAGCGAGTTCGAACTCTCAATCTGGATACGCGTTTGGTCCACCATCTTTATCGGCGAAGCAGCAACAACAAGAAGATGAAGAAGAAAAAAAAAATGGGAGAGAACCCGGTGATATTCTCGTGCTCGACAAGCGCGCTCTTCACGATGCTTGGCTCGAAATCGAAAGAGAGGAGAGCGGCTTCAAAGTGCCGCAGTTGCAAAAATTGGACAATCCGACGATTATCGGCGGCAAGAGAATTTATCTCGCGAAAACGACGTTGATTATCGTTCCGCAGCCGCTTGTTGCGCATTGGCTCGAGCAGATAGCCTATTGTTGTGGCTCTCGAAAGCGCGAAGACGGTATTCCTAGAATTGGCGTCATTCACAATCAAACGCACGACTCGGAAAGAAGAGCCGAGCGGAACAATTATTACGGTTTAGGCTCGTACGTACAAAAGCTCGAAAACATTTGCGAATGCGACACGTATAGAACGGACGAATGGAGAACGAACGGGAGGATGGAAGAGTGGAAGGAAGAACTCGCGGATAAGGATATAATTATCTTGCCATTATCCGCGCTTTCGTCTCAGTTTGGAAACAAGGATTCCGCGTTTTTTCAGATTCATTTCAATCGCATCGTCTTAGACGAAGGCCACCAAATCGGTGCATCTTTGGCGTTATCGAACAGGTTTCACGTCATTACAAACTTGAAAAGTCACGCAAAATGGCTCATGACTGGTACGCCAACGCCTGCAACGTTTCGCGGAGCAACCGTCGCGCACTTGCAACCTTTGCTCGGCTTTCTGAAGCAATCGCCTTTCGACGCCAACGCGAGACTTTTTGCCACGTTAGTCTCAAGACCTCTCGAGCAAAGGAACGTGAATAACAATAAGAAGAAGAAGGAAGAAAACGATACGGATAAATCCGTCGCGATGATTTATGCGCGATCAGAAGCGGCGCGAATTTTACTCGAGCTTTTGCAGCGCATAATGATTCGCACGTGTAAATCGCACATAAGGTTACCTCCGGTTCGGAAAATTACACATTCCGTACCTTTCACGAAAGAGCACGCGTTATCCTACAACCGTATGGTTTCGCACGTGCAACGATCGATGTTGCTCGCGGATTGGTTCGACCCAAACCACGAGCAAAGTTTACTCAGCTCAAAGAACGCGAAAGAAGCGAGACAGACGGTGGTGAACTTGCGCGAAGCTGCATGCGTCATCGGCGATATGCCTTTGACGTATTCAAACGACGAAATCGATGAAGCAGAACAAGATCTATCCGCGCACTTGAAAGCGAAGCTGAAAATGACGGATGCCGTGAAAATTCAAGGCATGATTAATCGCGTGATTCCCGCGATGACACGGTACGAGTTTGTGTGCGATGTTTGCGGCATTTTGGCGTATTTACCGATGGTCACGCCGTGCGCGCACGTTTTGTGCGTCGAGTGCGTACAATATAAGAGCACGATGATGAAAGGCGGCAACGATGATGATAATGATGATGATGCGAAGAGAGTTCGTCGTCCGGCACCTCGCGGATGCGCAAAGTGTGGAATTCCGTACAAAATGCAAGAGGCGACGCCTCGCGAGGACAACCCGATGCCGTGTCAGCCAGTACCTCAGGATCTCATCGAGTTACAATGCTCGTACGTGCAAAGAGGTTGGACGGTAAACATGAACGACGAGCGCTCTTCGCACGAGAGTTCCAAGGCTGATTTTTTGCTTAGCCGTTTGCGCGAGTTAAACGTAGCAGTCACTAAGACGCAGTTGGAAAGCGTCGAAGCTACGGAGAGAATAGTCAAAGAGCATCTGGTGGAAGTGCACGCCAATCGCGAAAATTTCAGCGAGGCTGACTTGGAGCACTTAGCGAATCAAGTTCCCTATTTAAGATACGGGTACAGAACGGACACGCGAATGAAAGGATTAATTGAGTTGCCCATCTTAAGACGCGAGGTTGACGCGTCTTTCGACGCTACAAAAAAGTTGCCAAAGATTGTCGTCTTTAGCTCGTTCAAGACGCATTTACACGTCGTCGACGTGTGTTTAACGGAAGGTCGAGTACCGCTTCAATCGCTCTCCAGACAAGGATACAGTCGTGAACAGAAAGATGCCGCTTTGTCTCAGTTTAGAGACGATCCGGACTGTCCAGTTTTACTATTAGATCGATCTGCGGCGGAAGGTTTGGATCTTTCCTTTGTCAATCGCGTCTTTTTGATGGAACCTTTGGAAAATGTGAGTTTAGAGGAACAAGTAATTTCTCGAGCGCACCGAATGGGACAGCAAAGCATCGTGCACGTGGAAGTGCTCGTCGCGCGAGGTACGGCGGAAGAAACGATGCTCGAAGCGAGAGCGGCGTTTATTAAATGGGAGAAGGTCGAGAAGGAAAAACGCTCCCGCGACAACTACGAGAGGAAGGACGAAGAAAACGACCAGTCGGCGGAGAAGATGGAGAACAGTCTCACGGAAGAAGTCAATCGATCGGGGAGGCGCGTTTTGGAGAAGTTGTCGCTGGTAGATATCGAGGAAAATGCAGAACCGAAATCACACGAGGAGAATTTCTTTTCGGAGAAGGAAGAGGAAGACTTCGCGTCGACGATACAAATTCAACAAGAAGAAGCGGTGAACGTCGTCAACAACATTCACAAGAATATCACCAAAGCCGATGCGAGCGACGAATGGAGAGTGCGCGTGAAATGTAACAGAAGCAGCATTTACGAATTACGACTACCAAACAGAGAAAACACGACTGTTGCCGAACTTCAGCGGATGTGCTTGGAAGCGACCGGCATCCGAGCGGAGGAAAAACCAATCATCGAGTGCGGCTTTCCGATGCGAAGCTGCGAAGATTTACCGAAAACATGCGCCATCGGCTTACTCGGCGTGCGAAATCGCGACTTTGTGGGCGTTGAAACCGCAGCATCGTTGACACTAAAGAAAGAAGAAGAAACGTTAATGACTGCCACCAACGTCGTCGCTGCTGAGGAAATACCTCCGCCAGAACCAATTGCGGCGAAAAACAACCACGGCAAGAAGCGCAAGCAACAGAAAAACGACGACGTTCGCGACGACGTCGCGGATGCAAAGCTCCGAAGAAAACTCAACGGTATTCTGCCCGATTCGGAAATAGCCTCCGCTCGCATGCTTGACGATCCGGATGGCAGGGACGACAACGATGATTTCCTTTCGCGCCAACGCGAAGGTATGGCCCAATCCGCAGCTGTTTTACTCCGAGCGACGCAAGGCGGCGCGACTACCGAGTTACGCACCGAGTTACGCAACGCCATCGACGAAAGAATGATTGAAACGCAAGGCAGGCAAAAAGTTGCCGCGGTTCTGAACAACCAATACTCGATTCAACCGTTACCGAACGACCCAGCCGGTCGTCTTTTGGCGACGTACGCAATCGCCAAAGAGCTGGCGCTGAAAACGCAACACCAAAAATCGCAACTCCAAGACGTCTTCCCGGAAATTCCTCTGCCGTTTTTAATCGCGCTTCTTAAAATAGTCGCCGAAAACGACCAAGATCGAGTTAATTTAGCCCCGGAAAGAATGGCCATGGCGTCGCCGAGGGTGTTTTGGAACGTCGTCAAACACGCGAGGCGCGCCGGCGGCGGCGACAAACCCGTCCTCTCCTTCGCGCTCGCGTTGGAGGCGTTAGCCCCGGGCGTCGCGGATTGGGAGAGCCTGTGCACTCGCGAAAGACTCAAACCCAGTCGGTACAGCGAATACGTCTCCCATTAATTTAAAGAATACTACTATTGCGTTATCGAACGCGTTATTACGCGACCATCATTAGGCGTCGATGGCAAAGAAAATTTTGCAGACTTTGATTGACAACATATATACACTTAGCAGAGTCGTTATTAGATAGCGATTTAGATTTAGATGTACTGTAGTAGGTGCAGAAACTGTGCACAACAAGAGCTTCATAAAGGAGCGCGAGAATGTGTCTGCGTTTGTCACGTGTGAGAGAAAAGTAAACTTCTCTTCTTTTCGTCATTAAAGAACACTTTTTAATAAACGCGCACGATAACACGCACGCGATAAATATATAAATATACACACACGCGCGTAGTAGTACTAAATGACCTCCTCTTCGCACTTAAAGTTTGTGGCGGTTGAACTGTTCGTGTACGATTTGAGGTGCGCGCTTGCTTTCACATTCCGCGACGTTTCGTTTTCTTCTCTCTCTCTTTAGATAGACTCACACCTCTCTCTCTTTGCACGCATTATCATCATTAAAACAGCGACGGCTTAGCCTCTGCGCTTTCCGAGCAACTCCTTGGGAAGAAAATCGACGGCGTGTGGCACACGTCCGTGCATATTTTCGGGAAAGAGTACTGGTTTGGCCACGGAATGCAAGTTGGAATTCCAAAGCAGACGCAGTTTGGCGTTCCGAAACAGATCTTAAAAATGGGCGAGACGCAAGTCGACGAGGAGTTATTCCAAACGTTTCTGGACGAAATACACCCACGGTTTAACGTTGGCACGTATAATTTGTTGGAACACAATTGCAACAACTTCTCGGACGAGTGTTGCGAGTTTTTAGTCGGGAAGAAGATTCCCGAACACATCGTTCACTTACCGAACGAAGTCTTGAATACGCCCTTTGGTCGAGCGATTACGCCAATGCTCAAAGTCATGGAAAACAGAATGAGAAACACGAGAGGCCAAACGGTATTTGCCGAAGACGCGGATGCGATTAGCGAAGGACGAAGCGAGGTTTTAGGAGGTCACGCGGGCGCGACGAGTAGTAGTACTTTGCCGCCGCCGAACACTCGGGGCGACGATTTGGCGCCTCTCCTCGCTTTCGGCCTCCAAGCGTTCGCGCAAGGTTTAGCGAACGCGCAACCTCCAAACAACAACAACAACAACACTCCAAACAACAACAACAACAACAACAACAGGAGACCGTCGCGATGAAACCCACCACCACCATGTTATTATAATAGCGCTTCTAGAAATTTTAATCCACATCGCGATAAATATTATATAATAAAACAAATAGCGCTCGTGTTCGCGTTTACGCGTTAAAAAGACGCATCGTCGTCATTTTACCTTTATTCTCTGCTCGAATTCTTTTCAGACAGAGGTGTTCTTAAAAGTATATATGCTTAACTCTCTCTCTCTCTGTGCTTTCTCTTCTTTCATGATTTTTTGGGTTATTCCGCACTTTGAATACACTCCTCCTCTCACACAGGTTTTATAAGACACGCACTCTTCCTCGAGCGCACGACTCAGAGAGACTACACGCACACGCGCGTACGAAGAGACTCAGTAATGGTGGACGTGATTGAACTCCAAGCGCAGTTGGAAAAACTCGCGGTCGAGTTACGAAGCGAGAAGGAAAAAAACGCGAAATTGCTCGAGGAGAACGTCGCGATTAAAGCGCAGACGACGAAAGTCGTCTCGGAGATGGAAAAGGAAGAGGAGTTAATCGCGAACGCACTCATGCGAAAAATCGAAACGATGAACGCGGAGAAGAATAAACTGTTGGTACAAATAGACCAGGAAGAGGAACACATCTCGAACGCGTTGCAGAAGAAGTTGGACGAAGTGATGCGGGAAAAAGTTGAGTTGGAGAGACAGTTGGAAAGCGAGACGGAGTTTGTCGGGAACCGTTTACAACGACAAGTGGATCAACTCGCGAAGGAGAAGAAAACGTTGGCGAAAGAGCGAGAACGGTTGAGAGAGAAAATACAGAGATTACACGGGGAAGGAGAGAAACTGAGACGGGAAAAAGTCGCCATCGAACACTCGCTGGAAACCGAGGAGGAGAATATCGTGAACAAGCTTCAAGCGCAGATACAGAAGCTGTTGCAACAAAACGTTCTGCTGGAACGTAAACTGAATCGCTTACAGGGTGGGAATTTTGCGGCGACGAGTGATTCGGAGCAAAGCGAAGATGGATATTCGTCGACGTATTCCGCCAGGGCGGCGTATTTGAGTTCCTCTCCGAGGAGCACGAGAAGCGGGACGAGTACGACGAGGGACGGGAGCGTAGGCCCTCCGGGAAGTCGAGGCGCGGGGCACGGCAGTCGAGGGGATTTTATCACGAGTTGGCAACGCGGGGCGTATGCGGCGCACAGCAAAGAGAATAGTAGTAGTCATAATACTAATAATAATAATAATAACAACAACAACAACAACAAAAAGAAGAAGGAAAAAGGAGAGCCTTCGAGCGAGTCCGGGTCGCAAAGAGAGAGTTTGGATATCCCGACCGGCCTCGGGAAAGCGCCGCACAGGACTTTATCGACCGGCGGTCCCGGATCGACGTACAGTCAATCTGGGATGACGGAAGATAACGCGACGAACGCGACAACGCACGGAAACGAAACGCCAATGAGTTTACCGACGACGCCGAGGAGCGGGTTAAGCGTCCAAAATCCAGATTCTGAGATTGATTTTTAACTCCTTACACAATTATATAGAAGCTGAAGAACATATCTCTACGTTCTTTTTAAGCGCCGCATTGTTTGATTTTATTATTACAAGTTCTCTTTTAGTATCCGTGATGCAGAGCGTGCACGTTTTCCGTCCTCCACTCTTTCATCTCTCGAACTCTTTCATCGGACTCTTTCATCGACGGGCCCGCGAGTCGTTTTTTTTTATCTTCTTTGTTTTCATCCAGAGGAGAAACAGGCGCTTTTCTGCGTCGTTCTTCTTGTTCCAGATTTGCCGGTTCGATGGTGTTGAGTGTGTTCTCATGAACACTGTCGCTAATGACGACAGATGGGGGTGATATATTACCCGACGACGCATGCTTCGTGAATGGAAAGCCATCTTTTGCTATGTGCAAAATCTCTGCGAGCGGTAACTCTCTTCTTTTTTCGCTTTTGTGCGACGACGACTGGCAACCTTTGCGCGGAACATCTGCTGCGGTATTTACATCAACAAAAACAGTTGTTTCCTCTTTGCCGCGTTCTTCTTCGTCGTCAATCGATTCTTCGTTCTTGACCTCTTCTCTCGATAGATTTTCTTCTCTCGATCTTTCAACAAAAGCTTCTTCTCGGATTTCCCTCGTATCATCTTGCTGCTGCTTTTCGTTTGCTTCTCCTTCCTCCGAGATTATGTTCGCGATGGCGTTGGCGACGATAATTTTACCGACGTTCTCGCCGTCGCGTTCGCCTTGTTTGGCTTCATTTTCATTTTCGGACGTCGTCGTCGTCGTTACTGCTGTTTCAATCAGCGAGTCACTTATTATCACCTCACTCGTCTTTGCTATGATACACTGCGTCGTTTTGTGGCGTTCTAATTCTCCGGCTGCTCTGAAGTTGTCCTTACCGCACCGGTCGCAAACGATGGAAATATCGTGAATGGCTTCAATTTTTTCCGCGGTATGAAGAGCAACATCTGTAGTACGCGCAGTAGCGGTGGGGGTAACCGTATCGCCGTCGACGACGAGAACGTCGGCTTCGGAAATTGGCGACGACGATGATTGTTGCTGCTGCGGGAGCGCGACGGCGTTCGGCGCCCCCGATACCGGCGAGGAGTATGAATGCGTAGTAGTAGTATTCGGAGTCGTCGTCGGACTCGTTACCGTGATCGTTTCATCTCTTTTCCTCCTCGCCGCTTTCGTCAATTCTTTCCGTTTTTGTCTCTCCTTTGCGCTCGTCAACTCTCTCTGCTTCTTCTCCAACTCTTTCTTCTCCTTAACGAGGCAACCGTAACACACCAACTTACCTTCCCCTAAAACTTGGCTCTCGTACTTCACGTGGACCATGTGCTCGTGTTCGCCGCAGAGTTGACAGTATTCGCCCGGGTACCGTCCCGGTTTGATGCTTTTAACCGCCATCGTCGATGGTTTCTTGTTCGTCGTCGTCCTCTCCTCGTCGACGACGACGTTTTCTTCTCCTCCTTCTGCGCCTCTCTTTCTCGGAGATTTCGCGTTTGCCATCGTCGTCAACGGCGCCAACGCCTTCGCGTCTTCTTCTTCTTCTACTACTTTCATCATCACTCCTCCTCCTCGCGCTTCCTTACCATTCAATGTAGTCTCCTCCTTCTTCTTCTTTAACTTCTTCTCTCTCTCTCGTTCCTCGTTTTGTTTCTTCCGCTTTACTCTCTTCTTCTCCAAATCGTCCTCCTCGTCCGGCTCGTCGAACGCTTCCCACGGATACCGCCGCCGACGCCGCCGCGCATCCTCAAAATCTACCCCTCCCAAGCACATCTCGTTCACCGATTTCTGTATCGCGTTCAAATACATCAAGCAATACCCGAACTTAGTCTCTCGATCGCCTCCCGCGAGGATTGCTTTTTCGCTCAACGCGTATCCTTCCCTCGCGTTTCTCGCTCTTTGCTTCAACTCGTTCAAGGTCACTTTTGAGAGAGATTTCGTGCTCGTCTTCTTCGATGCGCTCTGAGACGCGAACGCAGAATACGAGGACGAATCAACAACAGTGCCTTTCCTCGCCCGCAGACGATGATTTCCTCCTCTTTTCGCGTTCAAAGTCGTCGTCGTTTCGATCATCATCGTTTGGACATCCACGCCGTCGTTTCTGTTCGATTCGAGATGTTTCATCGCGCGTAAAAGCATCGCGTTTACTTTGACGTTGTCGTTGTTGTCGTTGTCTTTTTCTTCCATCGGGTCGACGCCTCGTTTACGTCGTCGTCGTCTTCCGCAGGTCTTTTGCGCTCCTTCTTCTTCTTTCCTTTCTCGGTGCGATCGATGATGATGTGAGTCAAACCTTTTGTTTCTATCGCGCGTCACAACTTTGAGGAAATGCACGAATGAGATACGGATGATGTGCGCGCTCGCGAGGAGGACGATGAGCGCAAAAACGACGCCCAGGAGCATTCCAACACCTCTCGGTATCAAAGCGTCGTCGAAATCGTCCAAGCTCGGGCGATTCCCTCCGGTACCGATGAGGAAAACGTCGCGTAAGTGCGAGTACTTTGAATCCGTTTTAGACGAATTACGACGGCGAAGTTTACGAGGAATATCTGAAGAAGGTTTGTCGCTCGTTGAGAGAGAACGAACGGCGTTCGAGGAAGTGCGTCGAAGTCATCGTCGTCTTTCTGCGCGCGATGATGAGGACAAAAACGAGAGGAGAAGACAACGAAAGCGAAGAAGCTTGTACGTGACGCTGAAGAACGAGAATTTGTACAACTTGTACGCGATGGAAACCATGGCGTGTAGTACCACCGGCGGGATGAATACTTCAGATGATGATGAAGGAAAAGAAGACAACAAAAACGACTACGTTGAAGATGATTTCGTATTCTTCGACCAGCTTTCGATTGGTCTGTTCATGGCTCAAGATTCGCACGGTTCCGCGTTCACGCGAAACGCGGCGTCGCTCCGGGCGAAAGTCGAGCCGATTTTTAGCGAGACGAGTTGGGAGACGTTCGCGGAGAGGTTAGAGAAGACGTGCAGCGAAGGGGTTCTTCCGGGAATGGAAATGGAAGGAGAAGATTATAATCCGCCAATCGCTTTGATTTACGAAACCGTGGCGAGATTTCAACGAAGAGAAGAAAGTCAAAGGAAACCGTCGGACGAGCTGTTGCAATTTTGTACGAAACGAGTGAAACAGTTATCGCCTGCTGATGTTGGGTATAAATACGGCGTTCGGGCGACGTTTGCTGGAGTTGACCCGCGCGAACCAGACGTCGTTCGAGCGAAGGAGCACGCTTTGCGCTTTGTTATTTTAGAAACGGAAACGGCGTATACGTTTGCGCTCGCTTCCTACGCGCCAGATACGAGCGAAGCACACTCGGTGGTGAAATCCTCTTTGGCGTGGGCGCAAAAACCGGCCAATTATAGCAGCGGGACGCGATTTGAAGTCGCGAGAGCTTTAGTGAATACCGTCGCGGCGACGTTAGCGAGTCCAAAATCGTCGACGAAACTTTCCGAGATTACATTCTTGGATCCGTTCTGCGGATCCGGCACGCTGTGCGTCGCGGCGAAACAGCTCGGATTTGGAAACGTCATCGGGAGCGACGCGACGGGACATTTGATTGAAAAGAGTCAAAGAAATGCGCGTTGGTTTTTTGGTGCCGCTTCCGGCGCGCAGGCGGTACCTTCGGAGCAGGCCTCGTCCTCGGGAAGTCCTTTCCCGAGATTTCAACAAGCGAACGCGTTTATCCGAACCTCGTTTACATCCGACCCGAGTAAAACAGTCGTCGTCTCGAACCTTCCGTTTGGTCGTAACGTTGATTTTGTCGCACCACCGCCAGGGGATGAACGTCGTTCTTCTTCGTCGTCGACGACGTCGCATTTACAGTTGGCGTTGGAAACACTCAAACCGCTCGCTCGCACGCACGCGTTTATATCGGGCGTTCCAATTGGCGAGGAGATGATTAAGCTTGGTTACGAAAACGTCAGTCAAATAGCGTTGGACAGGCGAGGAAAAATGTTCATCGCAATAAGTTTTAGTTACGACGACGATACCATCATCAAAGTATCGGACGAGCACGTTTGGTTTACCGTCGAGGAAGCGTTACTTTTCGATGAGATTCGCCAAGCGAACGCGAGGAAGCGCGCGGCGATGAGGAAGAACAACGATGAGAAAGAAGAAGATGAGAAAGTCATTGAAATCGCACGAAGTAATCCAAACGCGTTAAAAGTCATCGTCGATTTATCGTACGAACACGACTCCGCCAGAGCTTTAAGATCTGTAGCGAAGCAACTCTGCGAAATAACCTCCGTCGGTAAAAAAAGCAAAGGCGATTTGCGAGTAACTTTCGCCTCGTTCGCCGGCGACATCAAATACGAATCCGAAACTTTCTTCAACGCGGACACGTGGAGCAAGCACGTCGAAATGCTCCCAGACCCCGCCGAAGAGTGCGACGTCGTCGCCTGCCAAGAAGAAGGTCAAACCAAAAACAACGTCATCTACCTCTCGCCGGACGCGGAAACTCCGCTCTCGCTTTCCGAACTGCGAGACCCATCCAATATCTTCGTCGTCGGTGGCATCGTCGATCTAAAAACCAGAGGAATGAAAACGAGCAAAAAGAAAGCGTCATCCTTAGGCGTTCAAAGTCGCAAATTGCCCGTAAAAACGTTGCGACCGGACCAAACGCACGACGTTCTGAACATCGACACGGTGGTTAAAATCTTGCGCTCGGCGTGGACGATGGACGAACGACAAGAGGATGATGATGAAAAAAAGGGTGGTTTCCATCGAGCGTTCGATGAAGTCTTGCCGAAAAGGCAAGGGAAAGAGAAACCAAAGAGACTCAAGAGATGACAATAACAGACGGAGAATGGATGATGATGTGTGATTGAAAAGAGTATTCGTTCATCGAGTAGTATTTTGTTAAATTCGTTCAATTAAGTTTTCTTCTCTTTTCTCTCGTCGTCTGTTTCTTCATAAATATAATCCTTTCCGTATCCGACGACGACGATAAAGACGTAAACGACCCGAGACAGACTTTCCAATAAAACCTCGCGTGAAATGAGAATTAAATTCTTCGCGTTGATCGTCGTCTCTTGGGGTTTGTTTATTGCCGTTCGGTGGGTGCAATTGCACGCGCATTTGAACGTGCATTTGGATTACGATATGCTGCATCATCGTCCTCAATATCACCTTCGCGTTGTTGGTGGTTCTTCCTCTCGATTGAAACGAACGAATACTGATAATAATATTTATGATGATGATGATGAAAATGGTGATGTGACTACAGGTAGTGCTGCCACCAAAAGGGCAAAAACGTCGTTTTTAGGTGAAGGAGGAGGCGCGAGGAGTGAGAGTACTAAAGATAATAGACGAGAGATGATAAATAGAAGCAATGACAACAACAACAACAACAACAACAACAACAACAACAACAAAGCGATGGTGATGGGGAGTGGGAGCCAAGATGCGGAGAGCAGTAGTTTTACGTCGAGTAGCGAAGACGAAGACGCGGTGGATATTGCCGCGGTATCGAACAATAACAACAACAACGACGACGCAGACGGCGATGGTAGTAGTAGAAGTAAAAACAACAATGAGGTGATCATATCTGCGACAACGTGGGCGGCGGAAGTTTTAGAAGCCGTTCGATCGATAAATGAAGGCGCGACGACGTTTGAAGACGCGCACACGCGATTTGAGATGTTCGCGAAAGCTGGGTATAGATTGACGAAAATTTCCATGTCGGATGTGTTTGCGAGTTTGAAGAGGCAGGCGAGAGGGAAGCGATTCGACGTAGACGTAGCGAGAGAGAAGTTAGACGCGTACATGAAAGCAAAAGGGGACAGGGGCTTAACCGCGGATGTGGCGAAAGACGACGTTTTGAGACATTTGGCGCACGAGATGCACGCGGCGATTGTCCAGGCGAGAGTGAGCACGAGACCGCCTCCGGCCGCGCAGTATAAACCTGATTCCGAATTTGCGTCCTCTTTTGGCAAATTAGAAGAACTCGCGAGAACGGCTAAAGATAGACAGAACGCGGCAGAGAGCTCTATTCATGGGGCCGTCGAGGAGTTGAAGAACGCGGAACGCGCGACGAGTAACTCGGACATGAACGACGACGAGAATTTAGAAAACATAGATTTAACGGAAGGTTTGTCGCCGCAATCGATCTCGTCGGCGATGGTTTTAGATAAAGCAGAAGTAGCGATGATTAGCGAACGTCGGTCGGAACAATTATTCGCAGCTGGTATTATCGGCGAATGGTCGGATTGGGGTGCGTGTGTCCGAATACCTGGAAGCGCGACAGGCGACGAGTGTCAACGCACGCGCACGTTCGCGCACTCGAGAAATTTCGGTCGGTGCTTTAAATTAGAAAAGAACGTAGATTTGATGTCCAGAGAGAAGATGATTGAATCCCTTGGTTTTGCAAAACCAGAAGAGGTAAACAACTGCATGGTGAAACCGCAAACGATGAGATGCGATTGCTCTTCTTCTTCTTCTTCTTCTTCTTCATCTTCTTCATCCGACGGAGGAGGAGGGAAGGATTTATTCTTTACGAATAACAAAGCCGCGTTGGATGCAGACGCGGACGTGATTTTTGGCAACAACAAAGCAGCCATCGAAACGAAGTGTTTAGTAGACCAACTCACGGACGCGTACGGGTACGCGGAACGGTTCGTCGCCGCGCACAAAGCGCACGACGACGCGAAAACGGCGAAATCGGCGAGTAGCCCGATGCGTTTGCGATGGCCGCTCCCAAACGCCACCGCTTTGAAAGTCGATCCGCAACTGGTCAACTTGGAAATTACGAAAGATACGTTCGAGTGCGTCGGAAACGTTGGTGCTGGAGAACGCAAACGCGCGTACGTGACTACGGTCGCCCCTGGACCGAACGGAAACGACGCCATTTGGAGATTCTTCTTCCACCCGATGCTCGTCAAGCTTTTACCGCAATCCGAAACGATTTCAAAGAAACGTCCGTATAAAACGTGTGCGGTCGTGGCCAACTCAGGATTGATGTTGAAACACGAATACGGCGAAGAGATTGATCAACACGACGGCGTCTTCCGAATCAATTACCCGCCAGTGAAGAAATTCTCCAAGCACGTCGGCAGCCGAACGACGCACGACATCGTGAACATGCACCACGCGCAACGCCTAGGATTCAACGACGCCAGGACGTTACGGATTAACGATCCAGACGTGTGCGACGCGAAAGTTTGTTTGGGCACGTTAATCAAGTGTCGAATGAAAGGATGTCACGCTGAGCCGCTCATTTTTAAGCAAGAGGAAGATATCGATTTAACCGACCCGAACTGGCGCAGACGCGAAATGCTCAAGAAGATGAAAAAGCCGGAAAACAGTCGGTTAGTCCTCTACGAGACCACCTTGAGCATGGCGTGGCGAAGAAAATTCATCCAACTCATTCTCCGTCGGTTTAAGCCTCCGATGACGTCTTTGCTCTCTCCAGATTTTATCGTTCGCGCCAACGCGCTTTGGAACTCGGTGAGTAAAGACGCGCTCTCGGAAGCCGCCGAGAGAGGCGAACAGACGCCGAACTGCGCGTTAACCGCGCAAAGAGCCAAGGACGCGAAGGAAAATTGGCGCAAACGCAGAGGCGCGATTTCCATCTCCAACGCCATGAACCAAGAGGAATCGTGCAAACCAAATTCCGGATGGTTCGCCATCGTCGCCGCCGCTCAGCAGTGCGACAAAGTCACGCTCTACGGCTTTAGCGCCTGGAAAAAAGACAACAACGGGTCCAAGAGCGGGAGTAACAGTAAAGACAAAAGCTTGGACAAAGACGACGTGAAATACCACTACTTTGACGACGTGCCTGGCGTAGATACCGTCCATTCCTTCGAGTTGACTTTAGAGAGTTTGAGACTGTTAAAAAACGCATATCCCGCAGTTCTGGACATCCGAGAAGAGAGAGAAAAGGAGCGTCGTTGAGCGGCACATTTTTAGGGGTTTTTAGCACAAAAAGACTACACAATAGAGGATAGATTTTAATTGACGATGATGGAAACGACAACGAAAGCGACTCGCTCAGATTCATTTTGCGTCGGTCTGAAAAACGAAATCGACGAAATTGACGTCGCGTATTGCGGCCCAGTCGCGGAGATTGTCGCGCAAAAGCTCGTCGATTTATTCTCTTCTTCTTCATCGTCGCGAACGTCATCATCATCATCACGCAGACGCATTTCCCCGCTACGAAAATTAGGGGAAATCATCCAAGAAGAAGAAGACAAAGATGAAGACAAAGAAGATAACGAAAACGCGATGCGGACGAGAACACCAACAACAACAACAACAACAACAACAAATCCCCGTATCGTGGTCATCGTGGTAGAAACCGTCGAAAACGACGAGATTGCAAAGGAAGGATTGGAAGTCGTGAAGATTCTGTTGAACGCGTCGAAGAAGAAGAAGAGAAACGAGACAACAAAGACGAAGAGTAAACGGAGGAGGAAATACGTCCTCGTTGGCGTCGGGGACTCGAGATTCCTCGCAGAGAGACAATACTTCCGCTCGAACCAAAATTCAGCGGAAGATTGTAACGCCGCCGCGAGAGTTTTAGATAAACTGTTAGAGAAAAGCGATGCGTGGGAACGAGTCGGGAAACGGTTAGAGTTGGATTACGGGAGGGAGTTTGAAGGGAAATTGGAGCGGTGGGTGACCAGTCTCATGATGGCGAAAGATGACTTTCCTTAATTCTTGTCGATTAGAGCACATAGAGCAGTACGATTATTACATAGCATTCCTGAGCATTTCTTCCAACTCTTCGACGGTTAAAGCAACCGGGTTGCCCTTCATGCTCGAACTTTGCATGCTCTTCGAGACGGACTCCGAGACGTCTTCGTCTTTCATGCCAAACGTGCTCAACTTTGGCACCCCGCAAAATGACACTAAATCTTCTATCCATTTTACCAATTCTGCGACCGTGGCGTCGTCTTTACCTAAACACGCGTTGGCTACTTCTTCGTACCGTCGTAAACCTTCTTTCGCACTTTGCGGATTCTCGTCCATCACGCGCGTCTCTAACAACTTCACGTTCATTTTCACGCAGTGTGGCAACAACGCCGCACAAATCGCCCCGTGCGGCGCGTGTAGCAAACCACCCAGCGTACCGCTAAATCCGTGCACCGCACCTAACTTGGCGTTCGCCAACGCCATCCCTCCGTACATGGCGCATAACGCCATATCCGTCCTCGCGTTTATATCCTCCGGCTGTTCCAAACATCTTCGTAAACTCTTCGCGCCTAATTTAATACCACTCATGCTCAAACTATCCGTCACTGGGTTCGGAGAATTACACACGTACGGTTCAATGCACTGCGTCAGAGCGTCCAACCCGGTGTGCGCGGTCACGTCCCTCGGCATTTGCACGGTCAATTTCGGATCGACGATGACCAAATCCGGCAACATCAACGGATGACGCATGCTCACTTTCCTATCTCCAGCTTCGAGCACGCTATTCTTGGTCAACTCCGCTCCGGGTCCAGCCGTCGTCGGTATCGCCACGAACGGTCTCGGTCTTTTTTCAATCGGCATCGCTTTTCCAACCACCTCGAGAAAATCGTATATATCCCGCTCGGCGCCGCCGTTGGTCAACATCGCGGCCACGCACTTGCCGGTATCCACCGCCGTTCCACCCCCTACCGCGACAACGAGTTCGCACATACTCTCCGACGCTAATTTCGTGCAATCAATCGCCGACTGTACCGTCGGTTCGCCTTTCGGGCAATGAAAGACAACCGACTCAACGTTTGCTTCTTCTTTCAACTTTTTCTTCAAAGGCGCTGAAAATCTCTCCGACTCCCCGCACACGATTAGGACTTTTCCGGGATGCGCATCCGAATCGATCGTCGCGTTTTCTTGCTTCGCTAAATCTGTGATCAACTTCACCGCGCGCGTTTCAAACGCATCGATTTCAAACACCGTTCGCGAGGCTGTCGTAAACTCGAAAGGGTTCATATTGGGAGAAGATGATGAAATTCGTCTCGAATTCTTCTTACTACTACTCTTCTCGTCGCGAAGAAGAGGAGTCGTCGTCGTAAAAGGAGTCGCGCTTTTCTGCCGCTGGAACAACAACGACGGGGCAGCAAAAGAAGAAGAAGAAGGTGATGATGATGTTACGAACATCTCTCTTCTCCGAAGCGAGCGTTTCTCTTAATGAAGATGAATGAATTTTTGTTTCCATTTTATCCACTTTTTTTCCCTTCTTCTCTTATAAATAG
>Ga0255752_10002583_pt1 | contig 19645 bp, 18 predicted proteins | sample 011ome_25_FD_179952 | JGI IMG/M metagenome (GOLD analysis project Ga0255752, IMG submission 179952) | Coastal salt marsh microbial communities from the Groves Creek Marsh, Skidaway Island, Georgia - 011512CT metaG (version 2) | ecosystem: Environmental > Aquatic > Marine > Intertidal zone >... | reverse complement strand
AACTAAACCTCGTTCCATGATATATATTTACTATAGATATTGTTAGTAAAATAGAATAAATATATAAGAAAATAATGCTACTTATATAATGGAACGTCCTTCTTGGAATGAGTATTTTAAAGAAATCGTGTTAGCAACTGCGAAAAGGTCTCCATGCGAACGTTTAAAAGTAGGTTGTTTATTAGTTCGGGAAAATAGAATTATTGCACAAGGATATAATGGATTTTTACCCGGTTGTCCACATAATAGTATTATCCGCGATGAACATGAACAAGCGACTATTCATGCAGAACAAAATGCGATTTGTGATTGTGCAAAAAGAGGTGTTTCTTGTAATGAAGCTATTGCATACATAACCCATTATCCCTGTTTAATATGTATACGATTATTGTTAGCATCGGGTATATCAAAAATCTATTATGTTCATGAATATAAAAAAGACGAGTTAGTGGATATATTTGCGCAACAAAAACAGGTTGATATCATTAATTTATCAAATAATACTTGTTAATTTTATATATTCTCACCCTCTACGACTCTCTCTCCTATCGTCTGCCATATCTTGTAAATAGTCTCTATAGTCTTCTCCATTCTCCATCAGATAATATGAAGATGGGTGGGGGTCTACTGGTTCTTTACTACAATAACTACAATAACCACGACAAAACGGACACACGACTCGCTCGAAAACATTGTTCTTTCTTATTATTCTATCCAAACATTCCTTACAGGTTTGGTGTTTATTTTCGCAACCCGTTTCTACTAGTTTCTTTTTATTTTCCATGCAAATAGCACAATATTGTAAACCCAAATCTTCTTCACATACAGGGCACTCTGTTATATCATCACTACAATCAGAACATAATTTATGTTTTGATTTACAACCACAAATTGTAACCATATCCGTTTTTTCACAATGAGAACATTTTCTATAATGTTTGTAAATATTACGTTGTTGTTTTTTGATTTCTGTTATTTTATCCCTAATATCACAATTAACTTCATTATAAAAGCGTTCTTTAGATTTCATTTCTTCATATTCTTTATCTGCTTTATGAAATATTGGAACTAATGATTCACGTTTTTTTACATTTTCAGGAGTAGGATTATGTATTAGTGATATTCTTTTTGCTCGTTGCCATTGCATATATGCTTCATCTCGTATGTTTTCTAATACTAATAATTTTGGTTGTATATCATCGTAATATTTAGTGTTCAAATAATCTATATATTTCCCAATTTTTTTTTTAATGTTTTGCAATTTTGTTCTATTGAAAATGGTATGAATTTTTATATCATAATACAATTTTTGAATACGATTGTCTTGGTCATGAGGGAATTGAATTATATTTAGTTCCATGTTTGATTCTATATTGTTGAGGTTGATATTATTAAGTATATCAAGAAACAATATTTCAATTTTATAATAAATATTTTTCACGGAATGCAATTGGTGTAAAAATACCAACATTATGTTTTTTTGCAGAAGCTACCTTTCCCGTAGCACTCTCCACATCAGGGGTAATAAGTGCAAATGTGTTACTACTAACACTCGACCCCAAATTAGCACCATACTTTTTTAATTCCGATTCTAACTCTTTATCACGAGTTCCACTCATCACGATTGATTTCTTATATAATGGGTGGTCAGTATTAACCGACACCTTTTCATTCGACACAGGGGTGCGAATCTTGGACATTAGACCACAATCTTCCATGAATTGTAAAAAACGTGGAATATTCTCAACAAATGATTGTGCTGTCTTGGACGCCATTCCCTTTATAGACCCTAATTTCTGTATTTTCGTCTTACTATCTTCTTCTGATGTGAGAATGTCTGAATACTCTTCCATGATTAATTCTATTTTTTTCCCACTAAATCCACGTCCAAGTGTATTTGACGCAGACATGAGTGTAATAAGAGACGCAGATTCTACTTTATCGCGAATTCCATCATGCAGCTTTTTCGCCATCTTTCCCTTAAATCCATCGATTGTTAGAAAATCCTCCTCCGACATTCGTAATATTTTGGGAATTGTATCAAATCCTGCATCAATTATACGTATAACATTTCCTTCACCCATACTATCTACTTTAATACCTTTGAAAAATCCGGTGATATTTTTTTCACGCACTGTCTTATCATCATCTTTATTTTCTAACATTATATCCACATGCGTATCATTCCATATATACGGCACCGTCGGCATCAGACCTTGGTCGGCAGGTGTAATTATTTCTTTGATATAAGGTATCACATCACCACTTCGTATAATTTGAATTAAAGCACCAACACCAATACGGTTTGACTCAATAAATGCACCATTGAATCCTGTAGCATATTCAATTTTGACTCCACTTAGACGAATCGGTTCCACGCGAACACGCGGTTTAAGATATCCATCTTTACTCGCCTTCCATTCAACATCTAATACCTTGGTTTCCGCAATTTGGTCGGACAACACCATTTTAAATGCAAATGAATGGTCGGGATTTCCAGAACTACGTGAGTATATGTGGTCATCCGTAACAATAACACCATCTATCTCGTAATCATAATTTGCTCTCCAGTCAACAAGTAATTCCGATAAAGCATCATTTGTAACATCTTTGCGTGTTTCATTACGAACTGTTTTAAAGCCTTTCTCCTCTAAAAACGCCATTTGTTCACTTGGTTTAAGACTTGGTTTAATTACTTCATATGCGACAAAATCCATGTCTTTAACGGTTTCATTGATTGATAGTCGATTTACAGTTCCGGCAATTAGATTACGTCCATTTGCGAATTTATCTGCGTATTTTTCGGAAAATGTAGATTTCGCCATAATGAATTCTCCGCGCACAACAACATCCTTATCTTTGGGAAGGTTCAAATGAGTAATAAAATGACTAATATCTTGACCAACTTTACCATCACCACGTGTATATAATTTAAAAGTATCATTTTCTGTTGTATATAATCCACTTACTCCATCTAATTTACATGAAAGAACATAATCTCCTTTGTATTTCGATTTCCATGAAGCCAACGCCTTTGTATCCGGTTTAATTTTATCCATTGACGCCATTTCATAGGGTAAATCTACTTTATTTTTCTCAACAGGGGCCCCTATTTTCCCCACCACCGTATTTTTGGGGTATTTAGTTTTTATGTAATCTTCTAGAATATCATACTGGTTATCAGTTATTAAAGGTTCTTCATCAGGACCCAAATTTCGGTATACCTCATTTGTTTTCGTCAACATACCATTAAGTGTTTCTTCATTTAATTGTTCCAATACACTAAATCCACCATTTTTATAATTTTGAATCGCATTTAGTATAGATTCATCTGTAATAATTTCGTTATTTTTTGCCTTTTTGGTTGTTTTATTTTTAGGTGTTTTTCTCATTTTTATAGTATCAGATATTGTTTTTATTTTAGTTTCTTTTATAGTATCTCGTTTCTTTATTGTCTTGGTAACATTTTCTATTTCTCGCTTCTTTTTTGTTTTAGCATCCTTTTTTTCCGCTTTGATTCTCTCAAGTTCCATCTTCTTTTCATCGCGTATTTTTTGCTTTAATAATTCTTTTTGCTCTTTTTGAATCTTTTTTTCCTCTTCTTTACGTTCACGGTCTAATTGTTTCACACGTTCTTTTTCTATACGTTTAATTTCCTTGTTTCTTTCTTTTTCTTCACTACTAATTCTATTCTTACGTGTTTTGTTAGACGATTTTTCGCGAATATCTATAGTAATATTTTCATCTAATGCTATAGTTGGAGGTAATTCAGGTGAACCTGCTAATGGAACAACTGATTTCCCCGATTTACGCTCTGATGGCTCTTTGTATTCCATCTGCAAAAATGTAAATATATCCGATTCACTTGAAAATGATTTATCTATCTTATCACCCTTTTTTTTACCCTCCATTTTATACAATCCATGTTCATTTAAGGAATACCCCATTGAAAGTGCACGCCCACGCATAACCGTATTGAAAATCTTACTTCCGGTAAAATATAATACTGCAAATGGATACTCTTGAGGTGATGTATATAAAAAATCGACTCGTCGTGCAACCTTTTTATTAGGTAATTTCGCGACAACTAAACTTTTGGTAGAACCTCTTGATAATACTTCCAATATAATTTTTTGTTCCAACAATGAATCAATGAATTTTTTAAATACTTCCTTATTTTCAGAAGTGATGATTACATCAATATCACCTGAAGTCATCGCATTTCTACGGTAACTACCTACTATTTCATATTTAGAATCCGTTTCCTTGACCGTATTAAATGTCTTACTAAAAACACTATAATATTCATCTATTTCAGAACGAGGTATACGTTGCAAAATATCTTCGTAATATTTTAATCCAACTTTTTGCACGGCGTTTAATAATTCGTCCTCTTTCTCGCGTAATTCATTGACCGTTTTTATTCCCTTGTTTACAAGGTCGGAAGCTTTCTTGGGACCAATTCCATAAATATCGGCAAGAACATTCTGCGGGTCGGTACGTTCACGCTCTAACAAGCGTAATGTTCCGGTTTGAATATATTCTCCAATTTTATTTATTATTGTTTCACCAACACCTGGTAATTTATTCAATTCTTTATAGTTTTCAGGTGTTATGTCGTTTTCATACAATACAATACTTTCTTGTGCTTTTTGATAAGCACGCGATTTAAATGGCTCACCTCGTTTCGTCATAAATGTAGATAATTCATCAAATAATGTCGCTAATTTTTCATTAAGTCTACCAGTTACAACATTTGTATCTGATGTCGACCTTTCGGAAGTTTCTTTAACTGCGATTGTTTCTTGCTCGACTGGGTGATCCTTTTTAATTACACGAATTTTTCTTGTTTTGCCGGTAGCAATTGCCTTTATTTTATTCTGATATTCTTGCTTATGTTCGTCTTTTTCATCTAAATATGTATTCATTATATACATATTTACTAGATTTTTCAACCAAATATTACCAATAACAACCTCCCTCTACTTTCTTACTATCTCGTGGACGCTCGTTTATTTTGGGACGTGACCAGTGTTTATTGTGAAATAAATTAACTATATCGTTTCGTTCTTGAATCCAACGTGCACCTAATATACCAAAATACATCTGTAATACTCCACCAACATATATTGCTGATTTTCCTTTTTCATAAATGAAGGAACAAATTGGATTCGCATATCCACCACATGATACGAGTGCAATATCAAATGAATCGATAATATTTTCCACACGTTCTTTAAATTCATTCAATTCAACCGTAAATCCTCGTGATTTTTCACCTGCCTGAGTCTGTGGTGGTTTCAATAGAATAAATTCGCAATCGGGAAATAAGTCTACACCATCATATATTTTACTACGAATCGGTATCTTTTCCTTCAATGATTCTTCAAATGGCGATATAAGTAATATACGTTTTCCTTTTAAGGCATGAGTCCAAGGATTATTATAAATATAATGAAAAATATCTAATGCTAATGCCCAAAACATTTTTTTGGAAGGATATACGTTTCGTAAAAATGCATGAGACTGGGCAATATGTCCTATATAATTTCCCTGGACGTCCCAACCAGCCATCATTTCGCATTTTTCAATCGCCGCTAGATAAGAGTCTGAATAATGAGCGATCTCTTCTTCGGATTCCAGTAGAATACCAGCATTATTCTTCATAGCACCCAATGTATTTTTTATATATTTTTTCAATGGTTCTATATCGCCGTGGAGTTTATCACGTATTACTCGTGCAAAAATGGCGACGTTATTTTCAATCCCCGATATGCGAGGTAATATAAAGGATTTATTAGCATCTATTTTTTGTTGAATGTAATCAAATAAGATTTGATTATCTGAAAACATGATTTCTGTAAATCCTTTTGTTGAATGATAAACCTCTTTCATATTAATACCTAGATTCGACTTTATTGAACGCGGGTCAATACCCGACGGTATGACCACACCACACGGTAATTGCAATGAATCCTTCATTGAATATGAACGTTGTTTACTGTGATGTATATGATAAGTTTGTATACATTGGGGGTCATTTATAACATCGTATCCAAGGATAGCCATGAGGTAAATAATCTTATTATCGCAACCAGGTCGTCCATATTCGAAATTGAATATTTTTTCAGCATTTGAAGGAATAATATAATTTGAATGAAAAATCCATGTATCTTGGCTATCAAATCTGGGTCCAAAAATAACTGAATTGGTAGGTTCTGTCCAATTATATTCATATCGAAGTAATGCTAAGGCCTGTTTTTTAATATGTAATTCACTACGTTTCAAATTAATCAATGCTGTACTTGCAAAACAAATGTCCGAATTTAATAAAACAAGATATCCACATATACGATTTGTTCGAATATACATAAATACTTCCTGAAAAGTGAGTCGTTTTCCAATCACAGTTTGTATAATTTTATCAGATGATGTTCCCAGTTCAGATATGGTATATGTTCTTTCAACCAACAAATGTATTTTATATACATCACGATTTAATGCATTTAATTTTAAACATTTTTTTAATTCATCGTGTCTATGTTTATTTGATGGTATAAAATATTGAGTAAATAAATGTACATTATCCGAACTTTTTTTTTCTCGCAATTTTATGGATTTTGAAACACAAACTAATTTCATAGGAATATTAAATTATCGTTTTTATTACTATTATAAAATATAATACTTATTATACCACACCTGTTTATAAATTATGTTAAAAGATACGTTTCAACTCAAAAAAAATGTAATATCAAATCCTAAATCACCGCCTCGGCGTAGTACTAATGGTGAGCGATTTACGAAATTTAATTGGAGAGAATATTTGATAGCAAATGTAGATTTAATTGATGGAGGGATTGATACTGAGGATTTAGCTACAAAACATTGGCGTGATGTCGGGAAGTTTCAAAATAGAGATCTAGTATCTAAAACATTTGATTGGAAACAATATATTGCGATTAATCAAGACCTAATCTATCAAGGCCATATCACAAAAGATTCTGCGCAAGAACATTATATTAATAACGGATACAAAGAGGGTCGACGCACTGAATTGGCGGGCTTTGATTGGGAATTCTATATTATTTATAATAATCATTTAATACATGCTGGTATTAACACTCAAACCAAGGCTATTAAACATTGGGTTGAATATGGAAAAGGTGAAAATTTAATAACTACAATTGAACCATTATGTAAACAATATCGCAGAATGTTAAAATATAATTATCACAATTTATACAATATTTTCAATATTTCGCCCGATACACAAACATACTTATCCTCTCATTCTTCTGACGTAATGCTTCTCGACGAAGATATGCATTATATAACCAACCGTAATACACCTAGATTTAAACCATTAGAAACAGTTACAAATGTATCTAATAAAATGTCCGAATTTGATAAATTTTTATTGGTTATTGATTTCCCTTGTTATGGTGGGGGGTGTTCTTTTTTTATAAATTCTATTATTTCGCAATTTCGATACACTACACATTTTTTAATAGCTAGATGTTTCAACGGTAAACTTTATTGGTACATTGATGATTTGTATATATTACAACAGCATATGGATACGCCTTCGGCTAGTCGTTTTTTAGACACATATGCTCATAAAATAGATAAAATATTCGTGAATTCGACTGTAGGACATAGTTCCGAATTTATTGAAAAACTATTTACAATGAATAAAGAAATGACTACATTACTGCACGATTTCACACTTATGTTTAACGAACCTCAGTTGTATTTTCATAATATTTGCGATGATAAAGTGAATTATAAATTAAATATACATCGATTCAATCGAATTATTACACAACACATGGGGAATTTACACTCATTTGGACGATATTTAGAGGGATATAATGGGATAGTTATTTCAGAACTTCCCGATTATAGACATAGCGACCGAAAAATTGTAGCGAATAATACAAAAACGGTTATTGGTATCATTGGAGATATTTCCGACGTAAAGGGTTATTATGTATTAGACCGCATATTTCAAATGATTGAAAAACGTAACGACGTAGAACTGGTTGTTTTCGGAAAGGCACATATCAAACATCTAGATAACCAATATTCATATAATTCTATATTGGATTTCAACAATCTATTGGAAAAGCACAAGCCTAACATACTCTTAGAATTATCATTGTGGCCTGAAACTTTCTCATTTACACTTTCTCTAGCTATGATAACAAAATTACCGATTATATACCACAATAAGTTTTATTCCAATACAGTGCAACGTCGTATTTCATTATACCAAAACGCATCATCTTTCGATGATGTAGACAGTCTGTCCATTGATTGGATTATTAATAAAAAACAAAATTATTTGTATACAGTTAAACCATGTATCTATTTCCCACCATTTTGGAGCAAATATTTCGGTGAAAATAACAATCAATTACAAATTACATCCAATGTTTTTATGGAAAATATAAATGTAGTTATGATTACGTCGAAAATATATGTATCAAGTAAACCCTTCAGTTATATCCAAAATCGTTCGATTTATTCAAAGGATGACCGATATAACGACACGTTTGATACTATACGTAGTATACGACAGTATATCCCCAATAGTTTTATCATATTATACGACAATTCTCATTTTACGAATACTGAATATCATGAACTTAAAAATGTGGTTGACTGTTTTCTCAATATACATAACGATGAAATGGTTAATTATTTAACAAACAATAGTATTCATAAGGTATTTGGTGAAATCAGTCATACTTATAAAATGTTGAAATATTTAGAAAAATATTATACTGGTTTGCAAATCAAAAATATATTCAAAATAACCGGTCGATATGTTATTGACGAACGATTTCAATATTCACAATACGATACAGATGAATCAATATTTAAACGTAATATAGACGTGACGGATAGAGCATATTATTTTACGTGTTTTTATAAAATAGGAACTGAACATATGGAATTTTATAAAGAAATTATTGCAGAAGTTTATGAGGATATACAAAATAATTGTTATGAATACGAAGAATGGGAAATATTATTACCAACTCTCTTACATAAGCGTTTTACAAGTGTAGATGAACTGGGTGTTACTCAAAAAATCGCCGTATGGGAAGATAATAGTAAAATCTAATCTATACGGACACATAGCCTAAATTCATTCTATTGATTATGTAGTATAATAGCTAGAATGTTTACCCTAATTTTTGATACATACGGAGGATTATGTAATCAAATGTATGATATTCAAGCTGCGATAAATTATTGTCTAGTATATAATATCCCATTTTCATTTCGGTACGCATCTCTAAGAAACCCGCATAATTTATATCAATGGTATGATATTCCCTTTGAAGAACTATTCGATACAAGTATATTTACACAATTCTCATTATATAACCATTATTCAACATTGAAATGCAGTGCACAAAACACACACCACTTTAATAACCCAATTCGTGCAATTGAATGGATTGATATAAATCGCGCGACGTTACCACAACTTGAACGCGTTCAAAAACAGTTTATAGTTTTGCGGCAATTTTGGTCCATACCGTGTAACGTTTCAGAACAGTACAATATGTTTTCATCAATCTCACCGTGCAAAAAAATACGTAAAATTTTTAAAGAATTAGTAGACAACAAACTTCCCTCAAAATACAATTTAATTCACTATCGATACGAGGAAGATTTTAATACGCATTTTAAAATAGATAATCCTCTTAAATTGCATGATATTCTTCGTCAGATTACATTTAAACAAAATGATTTGCCTATTTATATCGCAGCGAACAATGTATTGTCTATACCCATGGAATTACTTTCACCACCAGTGAATGAATTGAAAAATGTTATTTATAAAACAGGGACACATACCGATAATTTAAATTACGAAGAAGCAGCATTTGTCGATTTTATGATTGGTAAACGCGCACAACAGGTATATGGTCATCACAACTCTTCCTTTTCCTTTTTGCTTAATTCAAGTCATTCTACAAATTATTATTATGATTTAGAAATGGAAAAATAATATGCACAATGTCTATAATGCGCATATTACTAACTGGTGGATTGGGATTTATCGGTTCACATGTAGCCGTTACTCTTGGAAAATCTGAGCATGAAATTATTATCATAGACAACTTGTCTAATTCATCTATCAATATTTTATCCAAAATAAACGAAATCATAGGAGAGTCTGCTAACGTACATTTTATGGAAGGTAATGTATTAGACCAGAAATTTATGGATTTAGTATTTAACACACACCCAAATATAGATGCTGTTATACATTTTGCATCACTGAAAGCTGTAGGCGAATCTATAGAAAAACCGCTACTGTATTATCACGAAAATTTAAATGGATTACTCATTTTATTAAATACAATGGAACAATATGGGTGTAAACGAATTATTTTTTCTTCTTCAGCTACTGTTTACGGGTGTGATACCCCACCGCCATTGAATGAAACCAGTAAAACTGGATTATCTATCACGAATCCATATGGACAAACCAAATATTTCCAAGAACGCATTTTAACCGATTATGCAAATGTGCATCCCGATATGGCGATTACCATATTACGCTATTTTAATCCGGTCGGAGCGCATCCTTCGGGATTAATCGGCGAAAACCCTGAAGGCATTCCTAACAATTTGTTTCCATACATATTACGAGTTGCTACTGGTCAATATCCTCATTTAAATATTTTCGGTAATGATTATAATACAAGAGATGGAACTGGAATTCGCGATTTTATTCATGTAATGGATTTGGCTGAAGGTCATGTCGCCGCGTTAAATAACAAAATACAGAGTTGGCTGTTTATAACTTAGGCACTGGGCGCGGAACCTCCATTTTGGAGTTGATAACTTCATTTGAAAAAGTTAACAACATTAAAATCCCCTATGTAATTGCACCTAGACGCAAGGGTGATATCGATGAGATTTATGCATCTACCGAAAAAGCGAATATGTGCCTCGATTGGGTAGCAACTCGCACATTGGAAGATATATGTAAAGACGGATACCGATTTACAATTACATCATCAATTATTACATCATCGCACGACCCAACTCACCAATAAGAGTATATACTCCAATTGCGAACACTCCACCATTCACTATGACGATAGCCTTCGGAAGAAGTATCCATTTTTCCATTATTTTATTCGTTTTATCATTATTGAATTGTTCAATATCTTGCACTAGGTAATATGCTATGTAGATTGACGCAAGTAAGAAAAATAAACTAACCAAAATCAAATATATATTATGTATAGCATTTTTACTCCTATAATATCGGGAATAACCCAATGCAGCAAAACTAATTGATGTAAACAATCCAATATTTCGCAGCGCTGTGCTAAAATACATCAACAGGTTTTTGTTGGTATCATCCATTCTATGCAATATACTTACAAAATAATATCACTTACAATCCCATCAATCGAATATTTGTTTAAATAATCTAACGTGTGAATATTTTGCAATGTATAAATAAACACGAAAACATCGCGTTTGTGCAATTCGTCAATCGTTTCGTGGTCTAACATTTCCCATTGAAAACATACAAACTTCAATGCATATTTATCTGTGATTGAATGTAAAATATCTTGGGTCATTATATTGTCGGTAATATAACCCAATTGATATTCTTTATCATAACAATTCAGAATATCAAGATGTTTCATATTAAAACTAGCAAACCATATGTTGTTTGTATCAATATTCATTTTAACTATTAATTTGTGCAATATGTGAGCTAATTCTGTATCACCTTTCATATCAAAATATATCTTCGTTTTGGTATAATCAAATAGTTGGAAAAAAACCTCCAATAATAATAATTCAGGGTTCTTCAATTTCAAATCAGAATATTCTTGCATGCATACTTCTTTACCATTTATAAATGTATCATGCATTACTATAATATCATTATTTTTATTTAATTGTATATCCATTTCAATCATATCAAATCCATAGGTTACTGCATCATAAAATGAGCCTAATGTATTGGATTGATGGTTCATACAATACCCACGATGAGCTATTTTTAATGGAAAATTCATTGATGTATATATTATGAATACATCAATGAATATAACGAATATTTACACCATGATTAGATTGAAATCACAGTGCGTTCATTATAGGAATCTCTGGTCGGTTCTTCAACTTCTTCGTCGTTATCTGCAAGAGAGGCTAATATATATCGAGTGATAGCCATATCAGTTTTTAATAACTCTTCTGTTGGTAATACAGAAAACCACTGGTAATGTGAACGACGCAGTATTTCATCGCCGGGAATAAGAACACCGTAGGTGCGTTGAGGACAAAACTTGATTGGTTCCGAACTCAATAAATCCTCCACAACAACCGCTTTATTACCATTTGTCTTCACGCCAATTTGAACACCGTCAACCAAACGGAATCTTTCGCGCACAACCTCATTATTTACCCATTTTGATGTATATCCGAAAAAATCAGGTTCAGAATTTGCGTGACCATTATCGGTTCGCATTTTTAAATATTGCGCCATTTCGCGTATAACCGGTGAACGTTTGGGTGCGCCCATAAAACGAATGTTTGATGTGAACAGATTCCATTTTTGACCTTGGATTAGACTCTCATAACGATTCGGCATTTCACATACAAAGGGAACATTACCTTCAACGTTTTTGTGATATAGTCCCGCCAGATTGCGTAAGCAAACAAAGGTGTTGGGGACAACCAAACCTCCGTAAATATATAACAATTCACACATGGCTAAATCACGATAACATTGTCGTGCAGGTTCAGGCAACTCTGATATTTTCACTGTCCAGTTGGGAATTAACTGATTGAATGAATCATCATCAATAAGACACACATTAAAATCGTTACCACAATGCTTTACAATCGATTTAACCGTTAAATGTATATATGGTTGATTTAAATCAGTTGAACTACGAGAGCCGAAACTTTTCCACTTGCGAGCATTGTATTCATAGGTAGTATGTATCCACAACTTTGGACGATTATAGCCATATAGAGGACTATCATTTAATAAATACTTGCGAATCAGTTCATTTTCGCCTGATTCCATAGATATCGAATCCTTAATACGCGTACCAAATAAGTTTACAGCGAATACTATTCCAACCGCAATAATTGAATAGATTATTCCATTTTCACTAATAGGCATGGATAATAGCTAAAGTATATAATATACAAATGTATTATATTCTTATAAAATCAACTACTGATTCAAATAGGCTTTGAAACTGCACATTCAAGGTCTGCGCTTTTGAAATACACAAAGTAGTCGATATTGTATTTTGATTCGTTATATTTAATCGATGAATTAAACATGATAGCGTTTGTTTTGCAGATTTGACGTATAATATTCATGAATGAATTGTAAGTGAACTTGCGTGTTACATAGAATTTTTTTGATTCTTGATAATATGGAACCAACAATTCTAAGAAATCCGTTTCCAATCCATGAAATATTATTTTTTTATATGCATTATTATCGACTAAATAATATTTATCAGTTTTTAAGCATACTTTTTCCAAAATATCGAATAAAAAGGTTGGGTGTGGATTTTCGCGAAATATTTGCTTCAACATACCAGATATTATATAGCGCTAAAATATTCACAGAGAAAATATTACGCCAAATTTAACACATTTTCTTTCACCTCATTTGTGAAAATCGGTTTAATGCTGTTGGTAAATAATACTATTTCAATTGTGTCCTCATGTAAAGTGTGGAAATAGGCAATGTATTTGCATAAATAAGGGATTAAAAGGTATTTTTCATTTTCGCTTAAAAGTAACGACGTCTTTACAAACGCATAAAATAAATCCAATATATCGATTACAGAATATCCATAATCATATACCGTATATAATATATGTATTGCTTCTGATAATTGGTTATTACGTAAAAATGAAATGTAATCTTCAAAATATTGATATGATATATTTGATATGATTTTTTTACAATCATTCGCATCAATCTTTCGGTCAACATCCGTCGATATTATCTTTATTTTTTCTAAATGTGTGATTACCTCTCGTATGGAATAATTGGAAAATTCTAGTATATATTTACGAGCTTCTTCAGTTAGCTGTAAATTCTCGGAATTTATAATATTGTCTGTTAACTTTTCCACCATGCTCCGATTTGGGGGGTCTAAACGTAAAATATGTATTCGAGATTGAATGCTCTCAATCACTTTATGCACATTCGAACATACCGATACAAAATTTATATTGGATTTGTATTTATCAATATAATTTCGAAACACCTGCTGACTTTGGTCATTGATTAAATCCAGATCATCCACTATAACCAACTTTTTCTTACCGTGAATTGAACACTTCGATTGACTAAATGTTCGCATTTCATTTCGATAATAGTTAATCCCCTGTTCTTTCAAACTATTAATAAACATAATATTGTTTTCAGGGAATGATTGATATTTCTCCAAATTATAATAGTCGCGAATAATCGCATATAACATTGATGTTTTTCCCGAATTAGTCGATCCGGTTACTAAAATGTTTACATCGTCTATTTCTATCAATGAATGCAATACCTTTTTAAATTGCTCATTGGTGTGAAAATCATTTATAAAATAGGGTCTATATTTAGCGACAAATGTTTGATGCTCTGCTATATTTGGAATACTAGATGGTTTTGTAAAGAAATTATTCATGTTATCTTATAACTAATGATGTATATTCTATGTCGATTTCGATTATGTTATTTATTATAAGATTCGTATCGAAACTCGAATAAATAGATATTTCTAAATATATCTACTATGGGACATTACGAAACGCTTGGTGTATCTCAAAATGCTTCTGATGCTGAGATAAAAAAGGCTTATCGTAAATTAAGTCTACAATATCATCCTGACCGTAATAATAATGCTGACGCACAAGATAAAATTCGTGAAATTAATGATGCATATGATACCATTGGTGATAGTTCAAAACGAAAACAATATGATATGGAATTGAAATTCGGAGACAATCCTTTTGCTCATTTAGCTGGGGGTAATATGCCGTTTATGAGAATGCCGACCATGAATCAATCTGATGGAGATATAGGCGAGTTATTTAGCGCGCTTTTTGGGGGTATGGGAGGTGAATCTCCTAATGTTCAAATATTCCATGGAGGAATACCTGGTATGGGAGGAATACCTGGTATGGGAGGAATACCTGGTATGAGAGGAGGAGCTAAAATATTGCGAAAACCGGCACCTATTTCAAAAACAATTCATATTACATTGGAACAAGCATATAATGGTTGTAAATTACCGGTCGAAATTGAACGAAATGTAATGGTTGGAGATGTTCAAATCGCAGAAACAGAAACGCTTTATGTGGACATTTTTCCCGGAATAGATAATAATGAATCTATCATTATTCGAGACAAAGGTAATGTGACCGCCGAACAACTCAAGGGAGACGTCAAGATACTAATTTTATTAGAAAACAACACTATTTTTCGCCGTCAGGGATTAGACCTGGTTTATGATAAAACAATCACATTAAAGGAGTCGTTATGTGGATTTTCGTTTAAACTTAAACATATACATGGTAACGAACTTTTATTGAATAATAATGCAAATACAACTATAGTCAAACCGGGGTTTAAAAAAGTAATACCAAACATGGGTATGAATCGAGATAATAAGACGGGATCTTTAATAATTGATTTTCGTGTAGAATTTCCCAATACAATCTCAAGTGAACAAATTGAATCATTGAAACAGATTTTATAATTGTTATATTCGCAATTTGCATAAGTTACAAATTGTGAATCGATATTATATTTAAGAAGAAATGCGTTTAGTTGGAATATTGACGTCCACTAAATAAATGGAGTTTTCGGTAGCAACAATATATTCACTGCTTGTTTTATAAATTTTAACAATAGGACTGGTATATTCATCCTCACTTTTGACTAAAAGTTTTTCTTGGTTCTCCTTTACACCAATTAAGACGGTTTTTTCTAAAGATTGTGTCCAGTAATCCATCATAATTGGCTTATCTTCTACAATAGACAGCTTAGATGCATGTTGCAAAGTAGCAACATCAGGTAAACGGAAACTTTGCGATTCGGCTTGTGCTTGTGATTGTGCTTGTGCTTGTTCACTCATGGTTAATTATAAACTATTATTTTATGATTTTTTAATTATTTTTACGCAGATAATTTATCTCTAAATATAATTTACTATGGAAGTTTCTAATTATCGTCGGACTATAATCGAATTATATTCATCGACCCAATCTCGTTATTTTAAATATATGAATGAGAAACATAAAAATGGGATTATACGTAATGCTAGTAGGTCGGGACAATTGCTACAATATAGTGCATGGAAATCTATTTTACAAATCCTAGGTATGATGTATTTGGTAAATATGAGCACTGAACAACTCGATGTATATCTAGAAAGGTGTTATATTTTATACAATGAATACGTTGAAAAAATATATACAAAGGATTTTGGAGAAATGCATAATCCAAGTATGTTTGTTCATAAAGTTCTTATTGGTAATATTGCATTAAATGCGTATGATTCGACCAATAAAAACACTGACGGTGAGTCTGTAAATTTCATCACAAAATTGTCCAAGTGGTCAGAAATAATACTTGTATGGTATAATCAAAATGTTACACAAGACGAGCGGTCATATTTAAATAATACATTTACTTCGTCTATTTTAAATTTAGTTCTTGACGAGAAAAAATATCATACATTTAGAATCGTGGAAACTCTACAAGATGTGTTTGATGATAAAATGTATTCCGACCGCCATTCGTTACTTTTAACATCATTACATTCATTTTTAACAAAGAATAGCGATTTAGTATTTACACCAAAAGATGTTCAGGACATTATATTCCGTAAATTCTCTCGCGATAAAGACATATTAGATGAAAAATTTATCCAATCAAACACAATGCACAATATGGATTCGTTTGTTGAATGGATATTTACCAACGAGTAAACCTCCGCCAATGTAGGACGGGAATCACTTTAGAATATTTGACTCCATATACTCCTTCGTAACACTAATATTCTTTTTGCGTATTTTTTGCTGCTTTACCTTTACAGTTGTTTCTTCGGATGGAGTCATGATATTTGAATATTCGTCGTATAATAAAGCTTTAATAAAATCATAAATATAATCTAATATTTTTCGAGTGCAGTTACCAACGATTAAACAACTTCCTGTGCGGAAAATCATAAACGATACTTCAGTGTATTTTTTGTTATCACCTAGTTCGTCCATTTTTTGGTTGTAATCGTTTCGACAAATAAAACCTTTCTGTTTATCACTCGCATACCCGTCATCATGATTGAAGTAAAATTTACATTTTACTCCAGGATAACTACATGGGTCATATGCTGTTTCTATGTTATATTTCTCACTCCGAAGAATGGAATATAACTTTTCGCGATTAATATAATAACCGCAATTGAAATTCGAATTTATTAATACGTTATTTTCTGCATCATTTTCTACAAATTCTACTGGTTTATCTTCGGGAAGCAAATTGATTAATATAGACAAAATCATATGACGCACAATATTTAGCAATTCATCGTTCACAATACCAGGTATCTCCATTTTACCCGTATTGAATATTTTTACATGAATTTCACGAAATGCATTCTCGTAACGAAATCGCAATATCATTGCAAAACAATTATAAAACGCGTTTTTTACCTTACCGCGACAATTCATTATATCCTTCTTTGATACACCTACTGTAATCTTTCGTTCGTCTTTGAATTTAATACGTCGCGCACTTGGATTGTCGATTCGTTTAATTATATGCTCCGAATAATAATCGATATTTTCCAACTTTCGTTTATATTCGTCGAAGTCAGATTGATTGTGTGATACAATCTTCATTTGCTTCTTTATAATTCCATTACTAGGTTCTTCGTATTTCATAATCGGTATATTCCAAAACACTTCGTTTATATCAACGGGTTGGTTTATAAACAAAACCTTTGTTGTAGTCGATATATTTAATTCTCCGCAAATTGGAGCAACTGTATTCGTGTTCAGTGGTTCAGATTTGGGTATATTTACACTCGTTTCACCTGAACGCGCATTTGATAGATATTTCATCCATTCATCGTCGATATTTAAGTCCATAATCGTTATATTTATTCTGCTATAAAGAATATAAAAGTGACTCTAAGTTCTTTCAATTTTATAATTAACACAAAATTATTCAGATAAAATATTTGGGTAGTATATACTACTATGCTATCCAGACAACTCGCACTATCCACCAAAAAGGCTACCAGTGGAAGTAAACCCATTGAATTACCCAAGTCTCCAAAGGTCGAGCCGATTAAAGACATAAATGCCGACGTTCAATCTAATGAAATATCAAGCGCTATGTGTAATTTCGACCCCAATTCAATAGCATGCACGCCTCCTGATGGATATTTTATCCATAATTTGCGTGCTCGTATGGATAAAATGCAATCTTCTATCAATAAGTAATTGTGTTGTGCTAACTAGTAGTATTGTAAAAACGTTCTATGTAATACAGAACGTTTTTAGTCTTAAATAGTTTCTTCTATTCTATTGTAACATTGTTCAATATTAATTGACTGCATGTCGGTGTTCGACATATAATATAAAATGTCGTCCATCGCAGCATTGGATGAATGAATTACATGTTCTAACATATTCATGAATTCGGGCGTAAGATTTACTCGATTGTTACGAATAACATAATTTAGATATGCATTTATTATATGTTTTTTATCCTTGTTATATGAAGTGCTTATTTTATGAATCAGTTTCTTTAAAACATCGAAATTTTGTTTCGAGCACATTTTCTCATGTAACTCCTCTAATATTTTATCATTCAGTATATTATGATTCCATTCGTCCATCTGGAAATTTTGATTTAACTGAAGAAAATTAATCATGCTTCGTATATCCGACCGATACATTGTTTGTATTATTTGTATTGATTCATTTGTTATTAATATATTCTCTTTTGTCGCAATGGTTTTAATAAATTTATGAATATCTTGTGTGGGTAATTGATTAAATCTCACGCAGATAAATTCATTCTTTAATGGTTCGTCTATTTTGCTAATATAATTACATATCAAGCAAAATCTTACTTTTGTTGTGGTTGTTTGTAATAAATACTTTAATGCCTGTTGTGCATTCTTAGTCATATAATCTACCTCGTCTAATATTACAAACTTGAACCCACTTTCAAACAAATTCATTGTTCTAACAAAGGAATGAATTTGGTTTCGAATAATATCAATACCTCGCTCATCTGATGCGTTTAAATGAATCACATTGCTTTTATTTATACGCCCATGTGTATCTTGGAATTGCTGTATCAAATTTATAATGGTTGTTGTTTTCCCTGTTCCCGGGGGACCATAAAACATCAGATTCGGGAATTGACCTGTTTTTACTATCTTATTAAAAAAATCTCGATTTGTAGGGTCTAACACGATATTTTCAAAATGACTTGGTCTATATTTTTCAACCCATGGAATCGTATCTGTATTTTCCGAAGACATTATTATGTATAGTGAATAGACATTTCTGTTATATAGTTTTCATAAAACATAATAAAATT
>Ga0255752_10002575_pt1 | contig 19683 bp, 16 predicted proteins | sample 011ome_25_FD_179952 | JGI IMG/M metagenome (GOLD analysis project Ga0255752, IMG submission 179952) | Coastal salt marsh microbial communities from the Groves Creek Marsh, Skidaway Island, Georgia - 011512CT metaG (version 2) | ecosystem: Environmental > Aquatic > Marine > Intertidal zone >... | reverse complement strand
TGACGATCTGGCTGACCGCGCAAGTGCCGATCAACGCCGCACTGTCGACCGGGCTTCTGGCGGGCGTGGGAACGCTGCTCTATTTCCTCGCAAGGGCCAATACACGCGAAGGCGAGGCAACGCGCTTTGTGGGTTAGCTCCTAACCTAACTGGCCGCGTTTAGGGCCCAGATAGCCGAACAAATACGCCGCGACCTTGCGCATCTGGATTTCCTCTGCGCCTTCGGTGATGCGATAGCGGCGGTGGTGACGATAGATATGTTCAAACGGCTTATGCCGCGAATAACCGATCCCGCCATGCACCTGCATCGCGCGGTCCGCCGCCTGGCACACCAGCCGGTTCGCCCAGTAATTGCACATCGAAACCTTGTCAGAGATCGTCTTCTCGATCTCCTCATGCGGCATATTGTCCATTTCCCACGCGGTCTTGTAGATCAGCAGGCGCAACATTTCGCATTGCGTCGCAAGCTCTACAAGCGGGAACTGGATCGCCTGATTCTTCGCCAGCTCCTCCCCGAACGGCTTGCGCTGGCGCGCATACTTGACGCTTTCATTGACGCAGAATTGCGCCGCACCAAGCGAGCTTGCCGCCTGCCGGATGCGGTTCTGGTGGACGAAGCTCTGCGCCAACGACAGCCCGCGCCCTTCGACGCCCAGCATCGCACCTTCAGGCACCCACACGTTGTTCACTGAAAGGCGCGGGTGATCGGTGGGCATGTTGAAGGTCCACATCCACTCTTCGATCTCCAGCCCTTCGGTCGGGTTGGGCACGAGCAGACAGGTGATCCCGCTGGCATCGCCATCTTCGCCACTGGTGCGGCAGAACATCGCGCAATGGGTGGCCACATGCATGCCGGTGATCCACATCTTATCGCCATTGATGAGCCAGCCGTCGACCCCGTCGCGCGTTTCGCGCACCGCGCGAGTTTCCATATGCGTCGCGTCAGAGCCGTGGTCAGGTTCGGTGAGGCCAAAGGCAACGCGGCGCGTACCTTCGAACCCGCCCAGGATGAATTCCTGTTTCTGTTCCTCTGTCCCCCACTGTTCGAACATTTCGACGAAGGGGAAATTTCCGACAATGCTGTGCTCGTTCTGCAGATCGTTGTGCAGCCCCAGTCCGCGCTGCGCAAACCGATCACGGATCACTGCCATCCAGAGGTTGCTGCCATCCTTGCCGCCATATTTCTTCGGCGCGGTGAAGCGCCAATGCCCCGCCTTGTCCGCGCGTTTTTTCGCTTCCCACAGTAACTCTTCCCATTCTTCACGCGGCAAGCCGCCCGCCTCGAAATCGGTGCGCGCATATTCGCGCCGGTGGTCGAAGAAGCGGATATTGTCATCCTGCTGTTCAAGCGGAGTGATCTCCTCCGCGATGAATTTCTCTAACTGGGCGTAGTAGTCTTCGAGCCCCTGCGGGATGGTGAAATCCATTTCCTATTCCTCTCCGGTCCATTTTTTTCGAGCGACAGCGAGTGCGGCGTATTTGGGAACGTCTGCCGAAACCTTCTCTAGCGCGGCTTCCTTCATTTCGCGCAGCAGGCCGGGACTGGCGAGTGTCTCCGCACCATCCAGTATCGCTTGCGCCAGGTCAGGCTCTGTTACACGCGGCGCAACATCGTCTTCCCGCGTGATCATGCCTAGCGCATTGCGCGCAACCGCCAGCTGGAAGCGGTTGTGTCCTTGCATGAGCGGCTTGAGGGTTTCGAGCCATTCGGAAACCGCAGCGGCAATCTCTCCGTTTGTTGCTTCACCGTGGTTTTCATCAGGCTCGATCAGTGGTTCCGCTGGCAGTGCCCGCTCTTCTTCGGGCGCATCCTTCTCCAGCAGCATCAGCAGGTCCAATTCCTGCTCGCTGGTACGGCGCGAGATCACCACGCGCTCGAGCATCCGGTCCGATCCATCGCGCCACACCTTCGCGCATTTGAGGCAACCCATCGCCCACCACACCGTGCGGTGGATCAGCCAGTAACGGAAACGCTCGCGATCAACTGTGCGGCCTGATTCCGCCTCATACGCGGCGAAATAATCCTCCAGCGAGCCCAGCCCCAGCGCGGGCCGGTCATATCGCGCAAAGCGCCACACCGCCATGCAACCGAACGCCAGGTCTTCGTGCGGGTCGCCGAAATGCGCCAACTCCCAGTCGAGCACGCCCGTTAGATGCCCGTCTGCGGCGAGCACATTACCCATGCGATAATCGCCATGATTGAGCACTGGCGCGCAAGGATCGGGGCAATTGTCCTCCATCCATTTGAGGCCGAGCGCGATGATCGGGCGATCGCCGCCTGCTTCCTCAAACTGCGCGCGCAAGTCCGCAATTGCCGCGCGATAGTCCATCACCGGCACATCTCTGGGCAAGTCTTCGCGCTTGAGCAAATGGATGCGGGCAAGATCGCGCGCGGCCTCGCGCAGGATCGTGTCCGCGCCCTCCATCGCGAGGATTTCCCTCGGGTTCGGCGTTCCGGGCAGCGCGCGCATGATGAAGCCGCTGCCGATACCGTCATCGGGCTCAAGCACGGTCAGCACTTCCGGCGCGGTAACCCCAGCCTTGCGCGCGGATTCGATGATTGCGGCCTCGGTCGCATGACCGAACGGGCGACCTTCCATAAAGGCGAGGCTAGGTGCGCGGCGCAGCACGAAGCCGTCTCCGCCACTGGAAAACCGCCAGCTTTCCATCGTCGCGCCGCCGGTGAGCCGCGTCAGGCCTTCAGGTGCAGAAAGGCCGACCCGCGCACATGCACGGGCCAGCCCTTCATTCAGTTCTTCTGCAGTAACGTCACCCACAGATCAGGCCCAAAGATCAAGCCACGACGGCGTCTTTCTTGACCGTGATAACCTGCGGATAGGTGAACTCTTTCAAGCCCTCCTGCCCGTATTCCGCGCCAAAGCCCGATTGCTTGTGTCCGCCGAACGGCGCGAAGGGCGAGAGGTGCAGATATTCGTTGATCCAAACTGTGCCGGTCTCGAGCTGCTCTGCGATCTCGACACCCTTTTCAGGGTTGCTGGTCCACACAGCGCCGGCAAGGCCATATTCGGAATTGTTGGCACGCGCGATCACCTCTTCCTCGGAAGAGAATTTCATCAGCGGCATAACCGGCCCGAACTGTTCCTCTGCAACGATCCGCGCATCTTCCGGCGGATTGTCCATGATCGTGATCGGCACGTAGTAGCCTGTGCCCGATGGATCGGCATCACCGCCAATCAGGAAGTTATAGCCATTATCCTTGGCGTCCTGGATCAGCTCGAGCACACGCTCATACTGCTTCTTGTTCTGGATCGGGCCGACACCGGTACCTTGCTGCGCGCCATCGCCCACAACCACGGTCTTGGCATATTCGACCAGCGCGGCGGCCAGTTCATCATAGATATCCTCATGGATATAGATGCGCTTTGCGGCAACGCAGATCTGGCCTGCGTTGGAGAAGCTGGACCAGAACAATTGCTCCGCCACCTTCTTCGGATCGGCATCAGGCAGAACGATTGACGCGTCATTACCGCCCAGTTCCAGCGTGATGCGCTTCAGATCTTTCGACGCGCCCTCCATTATCTTCTTGCCGGTCGCGGTCGAGCCGGTGAAGGTGATCTTGTCAATATCAGGATGCGATGTAATCAACGGGCCAAGCGAATCTTCGCCAGTGATAATGTTGACCACGCCAGCAGGAACCACGTCCTTGATCAGCTCTGCCAGACGCAGCGTGGTGAGCGGCGTGAACGGCGAAGGCTTGAGCACAATGGTGCAACCAGACAGCATTGCCGGCGCGATTTTCTGCATCGCCATCATGACCGGGAAATTCCACGGCACAATGCCGCCGACCACGCCCACGGGGACGCGGCGCGTGCGGCTGAGGCGCTGATCGGAATCTTCGTTAATCACATCGTCCAGCTGAAGCGTAGCCTGGCTGCCAGCCATATAGGCCGCGCCCATGATCTCGCCCTTGGCTTGCTCATGCGGCTTGCCCTGCTCAGCGGTGAGCAAACGGTAGAGCTCTTCGTGATTGTCCTGGATGACTTTCGCCACGGCCTGAATCGTCGCGCGGCGCTCTTCAATCGGGGTCTTGGACCAGGTCTTGAATGCTGCGCGCGCTGCCGCGACTGCTTGGTCCAGCTCGGCCGCACCGCAAGATGGCACCTGACCGATCACTTCTTCCGTCGCGGGATTGACGACGTCGCACCATTCGCCAGTGTCGATCATCTGTCCGTTGATCAGGTTTTTATATTGGGTCGCCATGAGTAGGCCTCTCTCCAGTCTGATTTGAAAACTCTCGAGCCGCCAAGATGGGGCGCAACGGTCCCAAGGGCAATCGAATTCTGTGAGAATATAGAACGAGACTTGGCGTCGCGCGCCTATCGATTGCGCTATGCAACTGAATGTCGCAGGGAAGCTATCACGCAGTAGAGCAAGAGAGGAATTTTTCGATGGCCGATCTCGTCCTTTACGGCAGCCCCGTTTCACCCTTTGTCCGCAAGGCCGCAGCGTTTTGCATAGAGAAGGGCGTCGATTTCGAACTCGAATCGGTGAATGTGTTCGATCCGCCGGACTGGTTCCGCGAGATTTCGCCTATGAAGCGCATCCCGGTGCTGCGCGACCGCTCTATCGCTGAAGAGGGCATCCCTGGCACGATCGCCGATAGCTCCGCAATCTGCGGCTATATCGAGAAAAAGCATCCGGACGTTCCGATGTACCCGGCTGAGCCTTATGCCTATGGCCGCGCACTATGGATAGAAGAGTATGCCGACAGCCATTTGGCTGCAACCGGTGGATTGGGCATTTTTCGCGCGATTGCCTTTGCCGCAATGAACGGGAAAGAGCCTGACCTCGACAAAGCGCGCGCAACCTGGGCGGAAAAGATGCCGCCCATCCTGGCCTATCTTGACGGCGCATTGGGCGATGGTGAGTTCCATGCCGGAGACGCACTATCGATCGCGGACATCACAGTTACGACCTGTTTGATGCAGATCGACCTTGCTGCCAATGCCCCGCTCGATAGCTATCCCGCGCTGGCAGCGCATCAGAAGCGCATGCGCGCGCGCGAGTCGATTGCCCGTCCTTTCGCAAAGGCTGAAGCTTTCATCCGGAAAGCGGTGCCTGAACCCTTTGATATCGCCTGAGAGGCGTTTGCTAACTTTATCTTTGCCTTCGCGCGGCATAGCGCCTTAAACCATATGCCAAGGCGTGCAGGGGGAGACTAAATGACCAGCCCGTGGACAATCGGGATCATCGGCGGATCGGGGCTTTATGCCATCGAAGGGCTTGAAGACGCGCAGTGGATCGCGATCGAAAGCCCGTGGGGCAAGCCGTCTGACGAAGTGCTATGCGGGCGCATCGGGGATGTGCGCGTGCGGTTCCTTCCGCGCCACGGCCGTGGCCATCCGATCGGCCCGGACGAGCTCAATTCGCGCGCCAATATTGACGTGTTGAAGCGTGCTGGCTGCACCGATATTCTCGCGATTTCAGCGGTAGGGTCACTGCGCGAGGAAATCGAACCCGGCCGCTTTGCGATTGTCGAACAATTCATTGACCGCTCCAACCGCAAGCCGAACAGCTTTTTCGGTAGCGGTCTGGTGGCGCATGTCTCGATGGCCGATCCGGTCTGTCCGCGCTTGTCCGAAATGGCAGCCGCAGCCGTCAAGGGGGCCAAGGGCAAACTTGCGACCGGTGCGACCTATCTGGCAATGGAAGGACCGCAATTCTCCACCCGAGCGGAAAGCCGGATGTACCGAGAATGGGGTGCCGATGTGATCGGCATGACCGCCATGCCTGAGGCCAAGCTCGCGCGTGAAGCCGAACTGCCTTACGCGTTGATCGGCATGGTGACAGACTATGATTGCTGGCGTGACGGCGAAGCAGTGGATGTTGGTCAGGTTGTCGCGCAAATGCAGATCAACAGCCAGGTCGCGCGCGATGCAGTTGTGCGTTTCATCAATGCATTGCCAGAGGGCCGCCAGTCATCTCCCATCGACTATGCACTGGAAGATGCCGTGATTACTGCACCCGACAAACATGATGCGAACCTGATCGCAAAGCTGGATGCGGTAGCCGGTCGTTTGCTTAGCCAGGGCTGAACTTCGACAGCGTAACACCTCAGTGCAATAGCCAGTGGTCATCACCAAGCGGGTAGCGCATAGGTGCTGGGCACCTGACCTGGATTGAGAGACACCAAATGAATTTTATCAGCGCACGGATCACACAGCTGGGCGGTCCCGAAGTGATCGAATGGGTCGAGGGCGACGTGCCTTCTCCTGGCCCCGGTGAAGTCCTGATCGAACATACAGCGATAGGTCTCAATTTCATTGATACCTATCATCGCGGCGGGCTGTATCCGATTGAACTGCCCAGCGGTCTGGGGCTTGAAGCGGCCGGACGCATCATCGCGATCGGCGAAGGCGTGAGCGGCTATGACGAGGGAGATCGCGTTGCCTATATGGGGCCGGGGCTTGGTGCTTATGCCACGCACCGCGTGATGCCCGCCGATGCGATGTTCAAACTTCCTGATGACGTATCTGACGACATCGCCGCAGCAGCCATCCTGAAAGCCGCGACCACAGAGGGGCTTGTCGAGCGATGTGCCGATGTAAAGCCGGGTGACACAGTGCTTGTGCATGCAGCGGCGGGCGGTGTGGGCCTGATCATGGTGCAATGGCTCAAGGCCAAGGGGGTGCGCGTAATCGGCACAGTGTCTTCGGACACCAAAGAGAAGCTTGCCCGCAATGCCGGCTGTTACCTTGTGATCCGCTATGACCAGGAGGAAATCGCTCCGCTGGTGCGCGAATTCACCCATGGTGCAGGCGTGCCTGTGGTATTTGACGGAGTGGGCAAAGATACCTTTGAAGCCTCGCTCGATAGCATGAGCCCGCGCGGCTTGCTTGTCAGCTTTGGCAACGCTTCTGGCCCGGTAGACGGAGTGAACCTTGGCATATTGGCGCAGAAGGGGTCATTGTTCGTCACGCGCCCGACTTTGATGCATTACTACATGACGCCGGAAGATCGAAGCGCGGGAATCGCGCGCGTTTGGGACATGTTGGGCAGCGGGAAGGTCAAAGTCACAATAGGTCAGACTTACGCGCTGAGGGATGCGGCCCAAGCGCATATCGATCTGGAAGCGCGCCGAACCACAGGCTCGACCATTCTCAAGCCTTAATCGCTCAGATGTTTTGACCAGTCACCGAAGCGTGGTTGGAACTCGTCGGCGCGGATCGATTGCCAAACGCCAATCTCGAAATAGGGGATCGCTTCCAGTTTCTCTCGCGCCGCGGCTTCGTCCTCGGCTTTGATGACGAGCAGCGAACCAACGATTTTCTCGCCTGACACCATCGGTCCCGCAACCGCAAAATCATCGCCATGCTTGTCGAAATGGTCGAGCAAAGCCTGATAGCCATGCTCGCGGAACATCGCACTGTGTTCACCATCCCGGCAGTAAAATGCAAAAAGCTTCATTCAGCCATCGTAGCGGGTTTGCAGCGCAGTGGGAGAGTTTCTTTGATCTTCCGACCTTGGATCAGATCACGAAATCGATTGGCGCGGGCAGCTTGCTGCGATTGACCACCATTTTGCCATGCAGCGTTACGCGCTGTGGCTTCGTAACCAATTCGGCCTGATAGACTTCGCCGAACAGATCGCCTGCGAAAAGTCCTGTATCGGGTGCCTTTCAACTCATGGTTTGCGACTAGCGGTTGTGCGCCCAGAACTGCAAGCTTGTAGCGCACCCGGGCGTGTTCACAAAACTTGATTACATATGAAACCGGGTCCAAGGGCGATCTCCCTAACGCCAATTTCGCAGGAGTCGCGCTGCCGTGTCCTCGCACGATCTGATTGACCGTTCCGCTATTCGTCGCGCCTATCGCGAAACGGAAGAAGTCTGTGTCAACGAACGGCTCAAACAAGCTCAACCTGCCTCTGCGTTGCATGCTGAGGCAGGAGAGCTGGCCGCCAAGCTGATTACGGATGCGCGCAAGACCAAGGCGAGCGGCATCGATGCGTTCCTGCATCAATATGGGCTGGACACTGAAGAAGGCATCGCTCTGATGTGCCTTGCAGAGGCATTGCTACGCGTGCCCGATGCAGAGACTGCAGACCTCCTGATCCGCGACAAGCTGAGCGAGATAGACTGGGGTGAACATCTAGGCGAAAGCTCATCCACCTTCGTCAACGCCGCGACATTCTCGCTTATGCTAACCGGCGAAGTGCTCGATCCCCCTGAAGCGAAGCAACGCGGCATGGGCGCGACGTTGAAGCGCACGATGAACCGTCTGGGCGAGCCAGTTGTGCGCAAGGCAACGCTTCAGGCGATGAAGATCCTGGGCGGGCAATTCGTGTTTGGTCGCACCATCGACGAAGCGCTCGACCGTGCGAAGCCTGAACGCAAGATGGGGCTTACGCACAGCTTCGATATGCTGGGCGAAGCCGCCATGACCTATGCCGATGCAGGCCGCTATGCGCAGGCCTATCATCGAGCGCTTGATCGCCTTTCTAGCGAGGCTGCGGGCGGCGTTGCCAATTCGCCAGGAATTTCAGTGAAGCTCTCTGCGCTGCACCCGAAGTACAATTTCCTGCATGCAGACCAGGCGCGGACTGAACTGGTGCCGATCGTCCGCGATCTTGCGATCAAAGCGCGCGATGCCGACATTCATTTCACGATTGATGCCGAAGAAGCCGAACGGCTTGAGCTGTCGATGGATATCATCGAAGAGCTGGCATCGGACGACGCCCTTTTCCTCCGGCCCGATGGATCGCAATGGCAAGGGTTCGGCCTGGCCATCCAAGCCTATCAGAAACGCGGCGTGCCATTGTGCGATTGGGCCGCAAAGCTTGCCCGGCGCAACAACCGCCGCTTCTTTGTGCGGTTGGTCAAAGGCGCATATTGGGACACGGAAATCAAGCTGAGCCAGGTTGGCGGATATGATGATTTCCCGGTGTTCACCCGCAAGGTGGCCACCGATGTGTCCTATCTCGCCTGTGCCGCCCGCCTGTTTGAATACAGCGATGTCATCTTGCCCGCCTTTGCCACGCATAACGCGCTGACCATCGGGTCGATCAAAGCGCTGGCGGCTGGGCGTGCTTTCGAATTTCAGCGCCTGCATGGCATGGGTGAGGAAGTCTATGACGCGCTCGCAAAGGCGGAAGGCAATCATCGCACCAATGTTCGGATTTACGCGCCCGTAGGCGGGCACAAGGAACTGCTCGCATATCTGGTCCGCCGGCTTCTGGAGAACGGCGCGAACACCAGCTTCGTCAACCGCATGGCCGATGCGGACATTCCGGTCGAAGAGATGACCGGCGATCCTGTGGCCGAACTTGTGGCGCTGGATCCCAAGCGCAATCCGGCGATCCCGCTGCCGGCTGACATTTTCAGCAACCGCATTAATAGCGCGGGCGTGGATCTTGCCGATCCGCTTGTACTTGCACCTTTGCAGGATCAGCTTGCCGCGATTGGGACAAAGCACTGGTATGCCGCGCCAACATTTGCGGGCGAAGAAGCGGGCAAAGAGGCTCCGATCAATGCACCGCAAGATTTAACGCATGAGGTCGGCACACGCCGCGATTCCACCGAGCAAGAGGTTGCCGATGCGATCACCCGTGCGCTCGATATTCAACCCGGTTGGGATGCATTGGGCGGACAGAAACGCGGGGTAATACTGGAAGCCGCGGCTGAGCTGTTCGAAGACCATACAGTAGAGTTTCTGTCGCTGTGCCAGCGTGAAGCTGGCAAGACGCTGGTCGATGCTGTGCTGGAATTGCGCGAGGCCGTTGATTTCCTGCGCTATTACGCGGTTGAAGCGCGACGCCAGTTTTCCGGCCCGATCACGTTGCCGGGGCCGACCGGAGAGGAAAACCTATTGCGGATGCATGGACGCGGCGTCTTTGCCACGATCAGCCCGTGGAACTTCCCGCTCGCCATCTTCATCGGTCCGGCAGCCGCCGCGCTTGCGGCAGGAAATACGGTTGTTGCCAAACCGGCTGAACAAACCCCGCTGATCGCTGCAATTGCGGTCAGGCTCTGCCACGAGGCGGGCATGCCCAAAGAAGCATTCCAATTGCTGCCCGGGGCAGGCGATGTCGGGCAAATGATCACCAGTGACCCGCGCATAGCCGGTGTTGCCTTCACCGGCTCAACCGAGACCGCCCAGGCCATCAACCGCTCGCTGGCCGCGCGGAAAGGCCCGATCGCGAGCTTTATCGCAGAGACCGGTGGCCAGAATGCGATGATTGTCGACAGCTCGGCCTTGCCCGAACAAGTGGTGCGTGACGTTCTGGCCAGCGCTTTCCAGAGTGCGGGCCAACGCTGTTCGGCGCAGCGCATGCTGTACATTCAGGATGACGTGTACGACGAAATGCTGGAAATGATCCGCGGAGCATTTGATACGTTGAATGTCGGTGATCCGGTCTTGATGCACACCGATGTCGGCCCAGTGATCGATCCCGATGCCAAAGCCGCGCTGGAACGCCACGTTGCGCGCCGCAAGAAAAGCTGTGCGAATGTGTGGCGGCACAAACTGCCGCGCGGCACCAGCAAGGGATGTTTCGTCGCGCCAGCGATCATCGAGGTCAATTCAATCCTCGATCTCAAGCACGAGAACTTCGGCCCAATCCTGCATGTTGCAAGGTTTGCGTCCGAAGATCTTGGCAAGGTTATCGGCGATATCAATGCGACCGGGTTTGGCCTGACACTTGGCCTGCACAGCCGCATTGCGGCAACCAAGCGTTTTATTGAACAGCGCGCGCGGGTGGGGAATTTCTACGTCAATCGCAACCAGATTGGCGCGGTGGTGGAGAGCCAGCCATTCGGCGGTGAAGGCCTGTCGGGCACGGGCCCCAAGGCAGGCGGGCCGCATTATGTGGCGCGCTTTGCTACAGAGCGGGTCACTTGCGTCGACACGACCGCGGCAGGCGGCAATGCGAGCCTGCTGGCAGGCTAAACCGCCTTGCTCCTCTGCAAAGCCACGCTAAAACAGCGCGCTATGGGGCGCTACCTCTCGATCTTGCTCGCATTGCTCACGTTCGGTTGGGCATCGCCAGCGCTGGCTGATGTCCAGCTCAGCTTTCACAGCTTCAACGGCTCGGTGCTGTTCGGGCGGTACCCGCATGCATTCATTGTGCTAGAGGGCGAGCTTGAGAGTTCAGGCGAAGTCATCAACGAGAATTACGGGTTTACCGCCAAAACGGTCAGCACCCGCATTCTGAACGGGCCGGTGGAGCACGATATCTCTATCGAAGAGCCGAAGTACATCAGGAAGACCAACCAGCACTTCACAATCACCATCACGGACGCGCAATATCGCGAAGTCATCGCTCTCATGCGCGCGTGGCGCGATGCGCCCGGCAAATATTACGATCTCGACACGCGCAATTGCATCCATTTCGTTGGTGAGATCGCCAAGATAATCGGCCTGAGGGTTGTGTATCCTGAAAATATGCTGCGTCGCCCAAAGAAATGGCTCAATCACGTTACCAGCCTCAATCCGCAATTGGGCGCGGAGGCGATCAATTGAGTCGGCCAGCAAGTAATAGGAAGACGCCAGCGAAGCACTGACGACCTTTTTCCGGATCGGAAGCTGACACTTAAGAATGTCAGTTGCTGTCACAAATATCGCAGATTGGATCATCTTCTCTCACATAACCTTCACCGAAGCCAACAGTCCGTTTTCAGCGCGATACAAAAGACTCCCCCAGATAAATTCGCGGCCCTCCTTGCCCCGCGCGCGGCCTTCGGGAATCACTCGTTTATGGCGATTCTTTCAGATAAATGGATTCGGGAACAGGCCCAGACAAATGGCATGATTGAGCCATTTGTAGAGGCGCAACGCCGCGAAGGCTGCATTTCCTATGGCCTTAGCTCTTTCGGCTATGACGCGCGGGTTGCACCCGAGTTCAAGATTTTCACCAACGTCAATTCGGCGACTGTTGATCCGAAGAAGTTCGATGCGGAAAGCCTGGTGGATCGCGAAACCGACGTTTGCATCATTCCGCCCAATAGTTTCGCGCTCGCGCGCACGGTCGAATACTTCCGTATTCCTGAAGATGTGCTGGTAATCTGCCTTGGAAAGAGCACCTATGCCCGCTGCGGCATCATCGTGAATGTCACCCCGCTGGAGCCCGGCTGGGAAGGTCATGTGACGCTGGAATTTTCCAACACCACGCCGCTGCCGGCTAAGATTTACGCTAATGAAGGCGCGTGCCAGTTTCTGTTCCTCAAAGGCAATGAACGGCCCGAAGTCACCTATGCCGACCGAGCAGGCAAATATATGGGCCAGCGCGGCGTGACCTTACCGCGCCTGTAAAATCGCGATCCAACGGAACCGCTGTTCCGTAACGGCTTTGACTCTCTGAAACATGGCGCGCATCAAGCCAGCTTGAAGGAAAGCAAATATGTCCAAGCACAATCGCGGATTCGATATCATTGTCTATGGCGCAACTGGCTATACTGGCCGTCTGGTCGCCGAATATCTCGATCAGCATTACGGCACCCGCGAAGATGGCCCCAACTGGACGATGGCCGGTCGTAATTTGGACAAGCTGGAGGCTGTGCGCGACGAGATTGGCCTACCGGACACAACGCCGCTGGTGGTTGCCGATGCGAACGATCCGGCCAGCCTCGAGGCCATGTGCAATCGGACTCGCGTGGTGCTGACAACAGTCGGCCCGTATCAGCTCTATGGCGATGCGCTAGTCGAAGCCTGTGTGAAAACCGGCACTGACTATGCGGATCTGTGCGGAGAACCAGGTTGGATGCGCGATATGATCGACGAGCATCACGAAACCGCCAAGGAATCTGGCGCGCGGATCTGTTTCTCAAGCGGGTTCGATTCTATCCCGTTCGACCTCGGCGTTATGATGACCCAGAAAGAAGTCGAGAAGCGTACCGGGAAACCATCACCGCGCATTCGCGGGCGTGTCCGCGCGATGCAGGGAACCTTCTCTGGCGGGACAGCGGCCAGCCTGACTGAAACAATGAAGGCGGTTGCGCGCAAGCCTGCACTACTTGCCGTGTTGCGGTCTTCATTCGGCCTTACTCCGGGCTTTGAAGGGGCCGAGCAGCCACCGGGCATGATTCCGCACTATGAAAAGGATTTGGACAAATGGGCCGCGCCATTCGTGATGGCACCGATCAATACCAAGAATGTCCACCGCACCAATTTTCTGGCCGGTTTCCCCTATGGTGAGGACTTCGTTTATGACGAAATGATGCTGACTAGTCCGGGCGAGGCAGGCAAGGCTGCAGCAAATGCGGTGGCGGAAATGATGAAGAACCCCTTCGGCGCAAAGCCGCCGAAGCCGGGCGAGGGGCCCAGCAAGGAAGAACGCGAGAACGGCTTCTATGATGTGCTGTTCGTGGCCGATCTGCCCGATGGCGAGACCCTGCATTTCGGCGTCAAAGGCAAGTATGATCCGGGCTATGGCTCGACCAGCCGTATGCTGACCGAAACCGGCATTGCGCTGTTATCCTGCGACAAGCCAGGCGGCGTTGGCACGCCGGGCTCATTCCTGGGCGAGGCCCTGGTTGACCGTTTACAGGAACACGCCGATCTTACGTTCGCAGTCGAGAGCTAAGCTGCAAAGGGGGGAACGGCACCACGCCATTCCCCATGTTCGGATCGTTCCGTTGAAGCGTTAGAAACTAAAGCGGACGCTGGCCTTGAAGTTGCGCCCTGCCAGCGGCACGAAATCCTTCGTAAAGCTCGCGTGGCGGCGGCCGATCACATCGAAAACATTGTCGGCATTGAGCACCAGCGTTACGTTCTCGAAATCGGGCATTGGGCGCCAAGCGACAGAGAAGTTCACAAGTGTGAAATTGTCGGTTGGCGTCTCGAATGCGTCGACATCATCCTGCTCGCCAAACCACTGCACTTCGCCGCGCACATCGAAGGCATCGGACTGATATTCGAGCGCACCGAGCAGCTCGACAGGAGGAATGCGCGGGACAGCGGTACCGTCTCCCAGCTCTGCATCGATATGGGATGCGCGCAGATCAGCGATCACGCTGGAGCTGCCCGTGCGATAGAGCGGGAATGACAATTCCCCTTCTATCCCGAAATAGTCGGCATCTTGTTGCAGGATCAGGAAGACCGGCAGCTCATCTTCTTCCTCGCCATTGGCAGATAGATAGATGTAATTGTCGAACCACTGGCGGTAGACCGCCAAGTTCAGATTCGCATCGCCGACCTGGCCGCGCACAAAGCCCTCCAGTCCCCAGGCGGCTTCGCTGCGCAGATTGGGATCGCCGATCTCGAACTGCTGTGTGGCAATATGCGGACCGCCTGCAAAAAGCTCTTCTGCAGATGGCGCGCGCTCGACACGGCTGAAGTTGACGCCTGCACGCAGTGCGTCGTCTGTTTCATAGACAAAGCCCAGTGCGCCGGAAAAATTCGTGAAGCTGCGCGAAACCCCCAGCGGCTCGGACTCAACTTCTGTGAACTCCAGCCGCGCTCCTGTTTCCAGCTGGAATGGGCCAGGGCCGAATTCCTGCAAGCCAAACAGTGCGAACTGGTTGGCGGTATTCGGCGCAACAAACGCCTCTTCGCCGATCGCGGCAAAGTCACGATAGGTGTACTGCGCACCGAATGCGCCAGTGCTTGGGCCCGTATCCGATTGCGCGAGTTCAACACGCGCTTCGAAGCTCTCGACTTCGAATACAGTACCGACTTCGTCACCTTCAAACTCGGTATGGATGTAATCGGAATAGCCCAAGCGCACTTTCAGCTTCTCGAAGAAGCCGTCACCCAGGGCGATATCGGCAAGCGCATCGGCGCGCCATTGCTCGAGGCCGATTGTGACGATTTCCTCGCCTTCCTCTTCGCCCTCTCCTTCGCCTTCTTCACCCTCTTCGCCCTCTTCGCCATGGTGATGGCCAGCGCCGGGGCGACCCGGCACGCCATAGTCCGTGTTGTAATAACCAATCGATGCGCCAAACACGCCGTCGCCGGCAAAGATGCTTGCGCCGGCGTTGATCGTGTAGGTTTCTGTGGCCGTGTTGGGAATGACACCGCGTTGCTCAGCCGCTTCACGCAGCTCTTCTGCTTCTTCGAATTCGCCTTCGGCCTCTTCTTCCTCGGCTTCTTCAAGCAACTCCGCCCGAAGCTCTGGCGCTACCTGAAATCCGCCGATCTCCAGATCATCCGAATTGCGATAGTTGCCATCAACATGGAAAACGAAGTTCGGGCTCAGCGGAATGTCGAGTGACCCGGCGGCATTGCGCAGATCGCTGGCGGTGTCAGCCACGATGAGTGCATCCAGATGAAACGGCTCGCTTGGCACACGGCGGGGTATGCGCTTGTCGATCACATTGACCGCGCCGCCAATCGCCTGATTTCCGAACAGCAGCACAGCCGGTCCGCGAAGAACTTCAATGCGTTCAGCCGTCAGCGGCTCGATTGTCGTCGCATGGTCGGCCGATGTGTTCGAGACATCCGCTGTGCCCAACCCGTCAACCAGTATACGGACCCGCTCGCCTTGAAATCCACGCAGAACCGGACGCGAGGCGCCTGGCGAAAAGCTGGTGGCAGAGACACCCGGTAGTTTCGCGAGGACTTCGCCAAGCTGGCCATTGAGATTGCGTTGGATCTCTTCGATTCCGATCACGGAGGTTCCTGCCAGCACGTCAAGCTGCTTCAGCCCTTCTGCGCTGACGATGATGCCACTGGTAGTATCCAATCGGCCATCGTGGAGGTCATCGTCTATGCGCTCTTGCGCTCTATCTTCGCAGGTCTGAGCTTCGGCACAATCAGCGACCGCGGGCGCTGCAATCATGCTGACCGCCAATGCAATCGATGATGAAAGGGTTGGGAGAGGAAATTTCATGTCTCGGATCTCTTTCAGCCTGACATAGCGCTACTGTTATGTTGTAACATTGCATACAACAGCTCGGCGGTCACGTACAAGTTGCAAATTGAAAAATTCGGCCCAGCGGATGCTGGCGGTACTGTGCTCATACTTTTCAGTCACAGAAACGACAATCGCGATTATGATCCGTTTCAAGGGGTCCGGAACCAAAGTTGGAAAGGTCCACTTCTCTGGGGACCGGTTGATAAAAAGAAAATACGACAGGCGAAGCGATAATTTATCGCAAGCAAAGAATTTGCGTTAGGCAGGCTATTCGAGTTAACTGCGTCATCCTTTTGAACGTGCCTGACTATAGAGTGAAAAATGAAACTTCGCCAAATTACCTTTTCTGCGGGGATTATAGCCTTAATTCTATCGAGTGCGACCTCAGCACAAGAGGTCACTCAGAATCCCAGTTTTGGATCGACTAGTTTAGATGCTGGGTTCAGACCTGACCCCTACACAGTAAACTTAAGATCGGGCGGCAACATCGATGCAAAAGACTTGGGCGGAGATTGCGCCGGCTGGATTGCAGATGCCCCAGATTATCGCCTCATTTATAAAGCTGGTGCTTTGCCGTTGATCATTACCGTGGAATCCGATGTAGACACCACACTTATCATCAATACTCCGAATGGAAATTGGCTTTGCGATGTGCGGCGGTGGCGACCTTGACCCTGAGGTCAAGCTATCAAAACCTCAAAGCGGACAGTATGATATTTGGGTTGGGACGTACAACAACAGCAGCGTTGAACCTGCGATCTTGAAGTTCTCTGAGGTTGAATAGCAAGAAAGCGAAAGCTTTAACGGCTAGCCCTAGGTATATTAAAACCAAAGATTATCACACGACTTGTTTGCCCGGTCGCTCGGGCTCGTTTTCATATTCATTCCAGCATCACTGCTTATTGAACTATAAACATGTTCGTGGTGAGATCTTCAACAGAACCGCAAACCTCTGCCATTTCCTTAAAAAGAGATTGCCAACGCTCGTCAGAATTTTGCCAAGTCATGGCCTGTTCCATTGAATTTTTTGAGGTATGAACATCGATAGAAACCAATGCCCCATCCTGGTGTATCGCCGGTGCAGCTGAGTATGGATGAGGAGATGCATCTCGCTCATAAGATATCATTGTTTTAAGAAGAGAAAGTCCAATTTCCGTATTGGCGCAGGGCCAGTGGTATACGATTACGACTTGGCCGGGTAAAGCTGCTGGCGCCACCCGATTAGCCGTTTCATTATGACCGGAATGTGCGTGATCTTCAGCATTCGCGACGCCTGACATGCTCATACTTGCCGCTATGGCAGCTACCGCCGTGATTGCCATCTTCGGTGCTCGAACCATCTTAATTCCCTTCCAGTATTTCCGTGATCGATTAGCATGGGGTGGCCACAAATCAAAGCAAGAGATATCCCAATTTATCAAGATGAGTTGCATGTGAGGTCCTCTACACTGCCGAAGAAGCCGAGATCCTGTCTAAACCCTCAACAACTACGACACTACCTCGATGCCTACTAGCCGCCACCATGACAAAAGATTTTGCCTAGCCCTAATGTACCGCCTCACGCTAAACCCGAAGCCGGTCAACTATAGCCATTAGAACCCCAATTTAAGCCGTATCCTACCTTAATGGGGCACGTCATTTATGACTAAAGTGACGCCGCCCACTTGGACGGCGCCTTTATATGCGACTTTGGCTTTGAGAGCTTAGCGGTTTGGACCTCTTGCCAAGGTAGCGTTGTATACACGCTCGCTGTTACATTCCATGATAGGATTAAACGTTTGGAACGCACGCATCCATCCACCTTCGTTAGCTATTATGTCCTCGAAGCGGCCCTTCTCTTGCATGTCAGGAAACCATGTGGAGATTTTAACACCGTATTCATTATCAGGGTCTTCCCCGGCCCCTGGCAGATGGTAAGCAACGGTCGCCTTTACCTCGTTCTCGTCGAGATATTCAAACCACGATTTCTGTACGGCGAATAAATCAAGCACAGATTTTCCATCCTTGAAGGTGCAATCAGTAAAGTCCACGACCGCCGTGCTGCTTGGCGTAGGAGGCTGTGGCCGCACAATCATGCTGGTGCTGAGTGATTGGGAGCCGCAGGTCCAAACCTCATTGAATTCAGATAGAAGTTCTCCGCCATTGGCGACCCAGTCGTCCTTGGCTTGACCCATTGCTTCAGCACTGGGGGATGCACCAAACCAAAACGCGGTCCTCCCGCCATTTAACTCGGAGTGATAATGAGGCGTTAGGACCCAAGCAAAATAATTGTTGAGGTCTTGTTCATTTGACCAGCTGTTCCATTTGGAAACCACATCCATCAGGTCCACAAGAGATTTGCCGTCATTATACTGGCAGGCAATAGTCTCGACTTTGCCCCAGCTAGGTGCGGACATGTGGTCGTCTGCAGACACTGGTGCTGCTAACATTGTTGCAGCCACAGCCGAAGCCGCCAAAAGATTTATTTTAAGTTTCATGTAAGTATGCCTCCCAACACTTCGCAAAATTCAAACTAATTTTGAAAATCGTAGTACCCTTCCAAAGGGATCATCAAATGATCAAAGCCGGTGCCCTTAAACATCAAATAGGGCGCGCCGCTGGCAAAATCAGTAGTGGTATTCGCGATAGTAGAAACGTCTGCAGGCATCATCATAAGATGGGGACCGCTAACGATCCAATGCGCCGGATTAGCTTCTTCGATAGACATAGCAGTGTGGTCGAAGTTGTCTGCACCCATGTCGCCATGGAGCATCCACATCCAGCCATCTGTCTCTAAAGCAGGTTGTTCGCCTGCCATATAGGCCTTCATCCAAGCTTGAGCCGCTTCATCCGAGCAAGCCGGGACGGCCTCCCGAACAGTTGCATACCCAGTGTCAGGCATTGGCATTGGACTAGCTGACTGGCATGTCCATCCGTTGGTGCCTTCTTGCAAAACCGTTCCATCAGGTGCGATAACAGTTGCGTTGTCTCCGATGAATGAAGGAGCCGCTGTAGTAAGCGCCCACAAAATCCATTCACTTTCATTGTGCGCCACAGCAGGCTCCCCCGTACCTCCCGGAGCTTCTGCATTGTTAGCAGAGCACGCGGCAAGCAGGGTCGCACCAAACGCAAGGATCATCTTTTTCATGTGAGATCTCTCTGACTTTCTCTATCCCAATATTTGCTACGGAATGAAAATTATTTGGAAAACGAGTTGTGTGAAAATGAGCTGATCTACTTAGAGATTTAGTTCGGAGACATCGAATCTCGCTGTCTTATTGACGAAATCAATTTCACCAATAGCAAAATTAAGTTTACCATTTGATACCGCATCGAAAGTATAAAGCTTAAATACCTTTCCAGCTTTCACCCAAACACCTTGAAGGGTAGCCGTTACGATCTCTTCTCCATTTTGCGTCCAAGCGAACCCTGTGAATTCGCCCATGGTGTCTAAATTCTGTTTGTTCGTAAAATCATATGACAAATAAACGCGGCCATAAGGACCTGCCTCTCCAGACAGCGAGGCTTTGAATGTTTCCGCATCGACATCCACAGCATCAATTTCGAATTCAGCCACGAATTGCTCATTAACATCAAATGATTGCGCCAGGGCCGCAGAGCCCGGCATTACAGTTAAAAGCAAAGTTCCAAATATAACTGATAGAAACCGCATTTGACGCTCCTTTATTCAAGATCTTGAAATTTATGAATGTATCTAGTTTTATTTCTAATCGATTCGGGATGCTAAGATCTAAATATTTCATGTCAATGAGAATTTTTGTGTTCAATTTTTGATTATCAAGGCAGATAGAAAATTCTTGATAGTGATTTCTTATCTGTATATATTGATGCGACATAGAGAAAAGAATTATATGTTACAGGGATTTAGCTATG
>Ga0255752_10002568_pt1 | contig 19690 bp, 8 predicted proteins | sample 011ome_25_FD_179952 | JGI IMG/M metagenome (GOLD analysis project Ga0255752, IMG submission 179952) | Coastal salt marsh microbial communities from the Groves Creek Marsh, Skidaway Island, Georgia - 011512CT metaG (version 2) | ecosystem: Environmental > Aquatic > Marine > Intertidal zone > Salt... | reverse complement strand
CCAGCGTCGCATCGTTGGCCGCTGCCAGACCCCGGTTCACATAGTCGATCTGGTACGTCACCATCCCGCCCCGCGGTACATAGTCGCGGTCGGCCCGCTGGGTGACCTCAAGGATCGGACCCGTCACCACCTGCACCGCCGCCGTCGCCGACTGGGGTAGCAGGGCATCGGTGCCATCAGTACCGCTCAGGGCACCCGCACCATTGACCTGTAGCGCCGCTGTGTCGTCATCTACCAACAACGCAATGCGGGCCTCGCCGCTTGTCTGACCCTGCAGGGTGCCAATATCCAACGTCACCGTCTCGCCCGCCGCACAAGTGTTGGCACAGACCACATCAGCGGTCGTCGCATCCAGATCCAACTCCGTCTCGGCCGGCACGCGGAAGCTGAGCATCACGTCCTCGGCCGACTCAAAGCCGATGTTCTGATAGCTAAAGCGCATCGCCAGCTCGTCACCCGGCGCCACCGGGTCAGGGCTCATTGCCAACTGAAGATCCAGCACCGGGGCATCCCCCACACGCAGTGACTGCACATCTCGATCCGTAATATCACGGGACCCGCCACTCGCCAGCGTCACACTGGTCGTGGCCTCGGCCACCAGCTCCAGGGCACCCTCGGCATCTGGCGCGCGCAGCGTGGCAACCAGTTGCGCCGCACCATTTATAGCCAGATCAGACACCTGCCAGGTGATCACACCACCCGACTCCGTGCCTCCTGCCAGCGCGCTCTCAAAGCTCGCACCCACAGGCACATCCAGCGTCACCGTCGTGGTCTCCGCCGCCACCGCGCCGCTATTAACAACCTCAATCAGCGCCTTAAACTCATCACCCACCGCAACTACCGCCGTGGGCAGGGTTGCTACCTCCACAGACAAGTCGGGTAATGACTGCACCTTCGTATTGGCAATGGCCACGGAAGGCGCACTGAGCGATGTCTCATCTGCCGACATCACCAAGGTTAGCTGAGCGCCGTCTTCCACGCCGGCATCGACGCGGAGCGTGAGGTTGCCTGTCCACGCGCCAAGAGGCGGCAAGTCCGCTATTTGTGTGAAGCATTGACTGTTAGTGCAGTCGTCCCAGGCATTTGCGCCGCCCGGCTCCACCGTGGTGCCCGCGGGTAAGGACGCAGTCACACTCACCGTTTCCGTAGCACCCGTGCCCCGGTTTTCCACCGTCATGACATAGTTGACCAGTTCACCCGCCACCGCATAACGCGGTGCGTCCACCTCTGTCGCCAGTGCCACGAAGGGTCGCTCCAGCACATCGATCAATGCCGTGCTCGTCGCCGAGGTACCCGTGCCGGCAGCGACTGCCTCTACCATCAGCGCATAATTCAGCCCCGCCTGCGTCGAGGCAATAGCAGAGAATGTTTCAACCAGCTCATCACGGGGACCCAGCGTTTCAGACCAGGTAATGACGTTTTCACCTGCTCCGGTCGTAAAGCCAGGCGGTAAGGTGATTGTAATAGTCACCTCACTCGTCGCATTGCCATCATTGGCAACCGACAGTGACCCGACGAATGCATCGCCCGCCAGTAACGCTTCGGGCGCAGTGACCGAGACAGAGAGCGCTTCAACTGAACCGATCACCGTGGTATCGCTGGCATCGACCGCCAAGTTCGACGCAGACCCCTCAAGGCTCGCAAAGTGCGTCAGCACCTCGTTGGCCGGGGCATTCCCCGCCGCCTTCACGGTGAGGGTCTTGCTGCCGCTCGCGCCCGCAGCAAGGCTGCCCAGACTCCAGTTATACGCCGCTCCCGATACCGTAGCCCCCGCGCTATCCGTTACCGACAGATAGTCCGGCAACAGGTATCGAAGCGTGGCATCCGTCGCCGCCGTGCCCGTGTTCTCATAGGTCATCACCACCGAACCGGACTCGTCAGGCTGTAAGCCCGCCGGTGCCGCAAGCGTCACACCCAACTCGGCAATCGCCGTAATCACCAGTCGCGCGCTGTCAGTATCGGTCTGGCCCACCGTCGAGCGCACGCTCGCGAGGTTCTCAAGTGCCGTGTTATTGGCCACCGTGGGGATGGTCACGCCATAACTCAGTTCAATCGCATCCCCCGCACCCAGATCGATGTTGCTCCAGGTAAGCGTGTTACCCGACAGGCTCGCACCGCTGCCACTCAGGTTCAGGCAGCTACCGCAGGCAATCACCTCGGCGGGCAACACATCGGTCACCACCAGATCGGGTGTGGCCGCCGGGTTGTCGTTAACGATCGTGAGTGTGTACGTCACCGCATCACCGATCTCGGCATAGGTCGGGTTCACCGTGCCATTGGCATCGGTCACCGATTTCTCAAGGGTCAACGCGCCAGCCACCACGTTCGTGGTCGCCTCGGCGATCTGCGATCTCTCCTCGTTGCTATCAAGCGTCAGCACATGCGTTCGTTGACCCAGATCCGCATCGGCATCCACCGACAACGCATAGCTCACCGAGCGTTCGGCACCCGGCAGCAACGTGCCCAGACTCCAGCTCAGGGTAGACCCCCCCACACAGGGGTTAGCGCTGCAGGTCGCCTGAGTGCCGGCAAAGACCAGCGTCGTACCGGCAGGTAGTCGCGTCTCCAGGGTCGTACCCGTTGCCGTGGCAGAGCCTGCGTTAGCAATACTCGCCTGCACGCTGATCTGACCACCCCGTATCACCTGATCCGTCGCCGTCGCCGTGATCTCCGTGGCCGGTGCTCGCGCGACCAGCGTTGACGCCAGCGTCAATGGCCCGGGCCGCTGGGAGGTCGTGGTGCGTTCCGATGCATCCAGTGAAGGTCGCTGTGCCTCACTCAGTGACGCCAGCGCGCGGGACTGTGCCCCGGCCGATTGGGCACTTGCGGCCGCCTCACTGATATAGCTCGCCGCATACAGGCTGGTGTACTCGGGCACGCCCGCACCCACAGTGACCACCACCTGCTTACTGCCCTTCGCGCCGGCAGGGACCGTACCCAGCGACCAAGTTAGCCGCGGTCCGCTGTCGTCCGCACAGCCATCACAGTTTTCCACCGTGACATCCACCGGCAGCGCCAGCTGCAGGGTCACATCCGTCGCATCCGCCGTGCCCTTGTTGACATAGCTGACCTGATAGATAAACGGCTTGCCGGGTGCGGCCACCTGCGGGAGCGTCGCCATCGTCGTCTCCAGTACCGCGCCGTCAGTCACGACCACGTCATAGGGTGCGGCATAGACCGTCTGGTTCGCATCCGAGAGCGTCACCACGTTGAGCAGATTCGCACCCACCGCCGCATTATCCGCCACCTCAAGGCGCGTCATCACAGAACCTGACTCGCCCGCCCCGAGGGGGTCTGTTGACCATCTCAGTCCATCATCTGTTTCGCTGGCACCGGGTGCCGCCAGCACACTGGTGTCGGTGGGCAAGTAGTTATCCAGTGCCGCATCGTTGGCCGCTGCCAGACCCCGGTTCACATAGCCGATCTGGTACGTCACCATCCCACCACGCGGTACATAGTCGCGGTCGGCGCGCTGGGTAACCTCCAAGATCGGGCCCGTCACCACCTGCACCGAGGCAGACGCCGCCTGGGGTAGCAGGGCATCGGTACCATCAGTACCGCTCAAGGCACCCGCACCGTTGACCTGCAGCGCCGTGGTGTCGTTATCCACCACCAGCACCAGTCGTGCCGTACCGTTCGCCTGAGCATTTAGGGAGCCCACGTCCACCGTCACAGTGGAGCCTGCAACACACGGATCGGCACTGCAGCTCGCAGCGCTGCTCGCATCCAGATCCAGCGTGGTCTCTGCCGGTACCCGCGAGGTCAACACAACGTCATTCGCCGCCAAGTGGCCTATGTTCTGATAGCTAAAGCGCATCGCCAGCTCATCACCCGGCGCCACCGGGTCAGGGCTCATGGTGAGCTGCAGATCCAGCACCGGCGCATCATCCACGCGCAGCGACTCGGTAACCCGCGTACTGATCTCTTGGCTATTGCCATTGGTCAGAATCGCCGTCGTGACTGCCTCAGCAGTGAGCTCAATACCCCCTGCCACATTCGGGGCCCGCAGCGAGGCAACCAGCTGAGCCGCGCCATCGACCGGCTTCAGCTCGGCCACCTGCCAGGTGATCACGCCACCCGACTCAGTACCCCCACCCAACGCACTCACAAAGCTTGCACCCGCCGGCACATCCAGCGTCACCGTCGTAGTTTCCGCCGCCACCGCACCGCCATTCACCACCTCAATCAGCACCTTGAACTCGTCGCCCAGTGCAACCACCGCCGTGGGTAAGGTTTGCAGGGTGATATCCAGCGCCGGCGTCGGCTGCGCCGTGATCTCGGTTCTGACTTGGGCAAACCGGTCTGAGGTATCGGCGTTGTTGCCGCTATTGGCATTCAACATGGCCTTGAAGCGGCTCCCTTCCTCGGCATCGTCGGCAATGCGAACACTCACCGTGGCAGTGCGCTCACCGCCGGGCTCGAGGTTGTTGCCGTTAGTCCAGTTACAGACGGTGCCCTCGCACACGCCGGCATCATCCTCAAAGGTAAAGGTCGGCGCGGCCTCAGCACTGCCCTGCTCTGGCACCAGCGTTAGGTTGATAACGGCATTTTGAGTACGGGACAGACCCTCGTTGCGCACGCTGATCGCATAGGTAATGAGCTCACCCGCCATTACCTGCTCGTTGGCCGCAAGCGTGACCATAAGGATGGCCTCGCTGGTCAATTCGGTCTCGGCCACGGCGTTCACGTATTCCACGCCGCCCGCCGAGAGCGTGGCACTGGCCTCGAGGATTCGCGGGTTAGCCTCGGTACTGGGGAGCGCGTCAGGGCTTACCTGAACAGTCACGCTCACCTTGCCGCCGACACCATCGGCAGAGCTGCCCGCCAGCACTTCGACGTTATTCCAGGTGATGGTGCGGCCCGATTGCGTGCCGCCTGCGCTGATGCCGTCCGCCTTGACCGTGACATCGTTATCGTTGGGCAAGTCCAACGTGAGCGTGCCGGTAAAACTATCGGGGGATTCGTTGTAGTAGTTAAGGGTATAGGTGAGCTCATCGCCCGCCACCACCGAGGGCGGCGCATCGATCGTCAGCATCACCGCGCAGCTCACACCGTCTGACAGCGGGTCCCAATTGCCGGGTCGGCCGCGGTTGTCAAAACCCAGTCCGCACCAGGCATCTGCGCCGACATCAAAGTCATCATTGATGGTAACGGCGGTGACGATCCACTCAGAAAGGTCCTGATTGAAAGCCCTCGCATCTTTGAACATCTCCTTCATGTAGATGACGTTGGCGGTGTTCCAGTCGCTAATGTCCTGATTGAAAGCCCTCGCACCTTTGAACATCCATTCCATACCCGTCACCGCTGAAGTGTCCCAACCGGCTATGTCTTGATCGAAGGCGCTTGCTCCAACGAACATGGAGCCCATATACGTCACCGCTGAAGTGTCCCAATCGCCAATGGGTTGATTGAAGGCGCTTGCTTCGCTGAACATGTAGCCCATGTCACCCACTTGTGAAGTGTCCCAAGACCCGATGTCCTGATTGAAGGCGCTCGCATACCAAAACATGCTGTTCATGGAGCTCACACTCGACGTGTCCCAATCGCCGATGTCCTGATTGAAGGCGCTTGCTCCGCTGAACATGCTGTCCATGTCCCACACATTTGAAGTGACCCAATCGCCGACGTCCTGATTGAAGGCGCTCGCCTCCCCAAACATCTTGTTCATGTCGGTCACAGATGAAGTGTCCCAAGACCCGATGTCCTGATTGAAGGCGCTTGCTCCGCTGAACACCCCCGTCATGACTTTCACAGATGAAGTGTCCCAAGATCCGATGTCCTGATTGAAGGCGCTTGCTCCGACGAACATGTAGCCCATGTCGGCCAAGTTACTGGTATCGAGGCCCGCAATACCTGCCCCACCCACACCTGCCATGTACCGGAACGCGCGCTTGCCAGTGGCCAGTTGATTTGCGCAACGGCCGGCTACAGTTTTACCAGCGCCACCACAGGCTACATCCGCTTCCGTTCTGGAGCCGATCTGCTCAACCGAGGTCAGCCAAGTGAGTTGTTTATTTCTAGATGAGTTATTCCAGTTGTAAATCGCTCTGACGGTATTGCCTTCCTGCGCGCAGAAAAGACCTTGGTTACTATTCTCCCCTGTCGGCAAATAGGTAGCGCGCGCGGCACACACATCGGTGCCATCGGTGGTCAGGATGTGGAAGTCGGCGTATTCGTAGGGCTTGTTATCGATCTCGCAACGCCAATCAGGGTCATTGGCAGCGGCTGGCCAATCCGTTACCTCAGTGCATTGGGTAGCACACGTTTGTGTGCCATCCGTGCCCCACTGAGGCCGGCCGTCGTTGCACCAGGACAAGGTCGTTTCGGGGTCGATGCCAGTCCAATTGCCGGCATCATTATCAAAGTTGCTTGGCGCCGAAGCAATCCTGCTCACGTCCCACTGATGAAGATCTTGATTAAATAATCCCGCGCTGCGAAACATGTAACTCATGTTACTCACGCTTGAGGTGTTCCAGTCACCAATATCTTGATTAAATGAGCCCGCGCTGCGAAACATGTAACTCATGTCACTCACGCTTGAGGTGTTCCAGTCACCAATATCTTGATTAAATGATCCCGCGTTGTTAAACATGGATGCCATGTCACGCACGCTTGAGGTGTTCCAGTCACCGATATATTGGTTAAAGGCTTGAGCGGAGTAAAACATGTTCGCCATGTCACTCACGCTTGAGGTGTTCCAGTCACCAATATCTCCGTTAAAGGCTTGAGCATAGTAAAACATGTAACTCATGTTACTCACGCTTGAGGTGTTCCAGTCACCAATGTCCTGATTGAAACTAGCGGCTTTGTAGAACATGCGGTGCATGGTTCCCACACTGCTTACATCCCACGTGCTGATGTCTCCATTAAAATTTTGTGCGTCCCGGAACATGGATTCCATGTCTCTCACGCTTGAGGTGTTCCAGTCACCAATGTCCTGATTGAAACTAGCGGCTTTGTAGAACATCTGGTACATGTTTGTCACACCGCTTACATCCCACGTGCTGATGTCTTCATTAAAATTTTGTGCGCCCTCAAACATGAACTTCATCGAACCCGTTAAATTGCTCACATCCAGGTTACGAATACCGTCACCGCCCTCTCCTGCCATGTAGTAAAAAGCCTGCTCTCCCGCCGCAAGCTGGTTTTTGCAACGGTCGCCCGCCGTTAACTTCGCTGCCTCGCAGGGATAGTCGGCATTAACCCTCCGCGAACCAATCTGCTTAACCTCAAGGAGCCAATCAAGCTTGCGATTTAGAAATTGGTTATACCAAGAAAATATGGCGCGGAGCGTATCGTCGGTCTGCTTACAGAACTTCAAGTCCTCTGCATAATTTGGCAGTCCAACACCAACACCGGCGTCCGGTGGGCAGGCCGCCCTGCCGTCCGTTCTGAGGATGTGAAAATCCGCGTATTCGTATGGCTGTCCATCGACAAGACACGTCCAGTCGGGGGTGGTCGCTGCAGCGTTCCAGTCGGTGACTTCCTCGCAAGCGGGCGGAGGTTCAAGGTTCCACTCGCCGTCACCGTCCCATTGCCCAAGCACGATTTGCGTGCCGCTCTGCGTTGTAAGAACCAGGTCCCACTCAGGCGCGCCCAAGCTCGATGGGAGCCTAAAGTTCAACAGGCGGGTCGTATCGCACTCGCCACTGGAAAGTGTGCCTTGCCTTGACTCCGTGCTGATTTGCCATCGGAGACCGTTGACGTCCTGGCAGAACGCAATCGCCTCTGGCGTGTCTTTAAATTTGATTTTGACGGTATAATCCCAAACGCCGCCGTCTTTTTGCCCAACACCGACGGTACAGGCGAGGGCGTCCGATACACGCCCGTAGGTGGGTGTCATCACACCCGTGGTCACGCCCTGATGGCCATCGACGGTACCCGTCCCTGACGGTGGAGAATCGCAGCGATTACCCGGCAGCATGTAGTAAAGGCCAGTAAGCGCTGCTGTAGCACTGCCCGGGGGATTACCCCGCCAGCGGGCTAAATACTCGATGACATCATCGGCGGATGTCCCACTCTGCTGTGCTTGAACATGCGGGGAGATGAGTGGCAGCAGACTTGCGAGCAGTAATGTTGGCGCTATCACGCCGCAAACCCGGCGTACACTCCAGCGTTGAAAAACTGTAGTCACCATTACCGTCAGGACATCCGGCATGCGTTTCTCCCCCAAGTTAGATCGACACAGTGCTCTGACCGTGATTATGCGGATTTCACTATCACAGTCGCGGGGAGGCCCCTGTTAATAGTAGGTATTTGCCGCAAACTGTCGTGTTTTGCACACAATCCGAAGCAAAAGGGGCTCCCGCTACCCCCCCCCTCAGTTATGCGCCACTCGCAGCCGATTGCGGGGAGGGTTTTCAGGAGTCGCGCGGGTGAGGTATCAGGCGAGTGCGCGCGCGTTGCGCTGGGTCACCAAGGGCTCACCCGCGCTCGTTTGATAGATGGGCTCGGTCACGCTGGACACAAACCGCCACTGGGCAGTGACCGTCTCGGGGGTCAGCGTGATGTGGGTCCAGCCGCGCTGAGAAGTATCACAGGCCACCAGTTCAGGGCTGGCGCCTTTGAGCAGTGCCTGCATCCGCTCAGGGGGCAGCGGCACGTAGTTCTCAAGCCCGGGGCTCGAAACCCCAGGGGTGCCCCACTCCACTCCCACGGCCTCACCCTTTTGGCTAGTCAGGTTAAAGGCCCAGCCATTGTGGGTGTCGCCGGCCAAGGAGATCGGGTTGGTGGCGTGGGCAGTGAGCAGGGCAAAGAGCCGCTCGCGGGCGGCGGGGTAGCCGTCCCAGGCGTCGAGATTGGAAGGTAAGCCATAGGGGGCCAACTGCTGGGTTTGCTCGACCCGTGGCCGGGCGTATTCAGAGAGATCGAGCTTAGCGAGCTCCTCTGGCGGGATGACCGGGATATTCAGCTTGCCCATTAGCACCTGCTGGCCCAACACCTGCCAGGTGGCACCGCGGGCTTTGCTGCTTTGCAATGCGTTCTGCAGCCACGCTTCCTGTTGTTCACCCAGCATTTGCCGCTCGGGGTTGTAGAGCTCGTTTTTAATAAACGCCTCGACGCTGCCGGCCTGCTCGATGCCTTTGGCGTAGTCGAGCTGCTCGTCGCGGCCCACAAGACGTGTGTCGAGCATGATGAGATCGGCGAGGTCACCGATCTGGAAGGCGCGATAGATCACCCCCTGATCGCCGGCGGCACCAGTCCGGATCGGCATCCAATCGTGGTACGCCTGCCGCGCGGCGTGAATGCGCTCAAAGAAACTGCCCTCGCCCTCGTTGTGGTTCTCGGCTCCCGCGCGCCACGTGTCATTCATCATCTCGTGGTCGTCCCACACCGTGATCCAGGGGTGCGCGGCGTGGGCGGCCAAAAGGTCCGGGTCGGTGCGGTACAGGCCGTGCCGCATGCGGTAGTCCTCGAGCACCAGAATTTCGTGCTCGGGCTCGACCTTGCGACCCAGCCTCTCTTCGGCAATCGGGTTCACGTACTCACCCACCGGATATTCATAAAGGTAATCCCCGAGGTGGAGCACGACATCGAGGTCCGCCTCGGCAATGTCGCGGTAGGCATGGAAAAACCCCTGCGGGTAATTCGAGCACGACGCCACCGCCATTTTGAATTCACTCACCGCCCCCACGGGCAAGGTGCGGGTGCAACCCACTGGTGAGGTCACGCCGTTAGCGATGAAGCGGTAGCAGTAACTCGTGCCCGGGGCGAGGCCCGCAGCGTCAACCTTGACGGTGTAATCCCTCGCGGCGCGGGCAACCGCTTCACCACTGGCGATCACCGTCTTAAAACTGTCATCGGTAGCCACCTGCCAGGTACAGGGCACTGCGGCTGCGTTGCCGCTACCGGGCAATACCCGCGTCCAGAGGATCACCCTGTCGGCCAACGGGTCACCGCTGGCGATGCCGTGGGTAAAGTGCGCGGCGGCGGGTTTATCGATAGCAAAACCGCGCAGCGAGAGCGCGCCGAGGGAGGCGCCAGTGGCTTGGAGTAAAGAACGGCGGCGAAGGGGGGTGGGCATGAGGCTACTCTGTCGGTCGATCACCAATCGAGGCGGATTATGCGGCAGTTTTATTACCAGCGCGTGACGTCAATTCAATACGACTCAGCGAAGGTCACCCTTGGCAGCAGATCCCGCTGCGGGGCTGTATTGAGCCGCTTTCTTGCCAAGCTTGCTAGAGGGCCTCTACCCCGACCCCAACTCGGAACGCGCCGCGGCAATGTCAGTCAGCGAAAGACGGCCGGAAGGTCAAGCTGAGTTTAAAAAACGGGCTGCTGCTCACATCGATGCTCGGGCCGCTAACGTCGCCATCGGTAATGGTGAGGGCGCGCAAACCACCTACCCCCACCGAGCCCTCGAGCCAGAGCGGGCCCTTGAGGCGCATGGCCCCGCCAAAGCCAAAATCAAAACCACTCAAATTGAGGCCCACTGCGCCGGTGGTGTTGTTCACCGCCCAGCTGTTGCCCGAGTAGGAGGCCCCCAGCGACAGGAACCAATCCTTGCTTGGGGCGTACATGAGTTGCGGCCATGGCAAGATGGCGCTCACGCTCCAGCGCTCGGTAAGAGTTAGCGAGGCGCCCACGTAGGGCAGCACGCTGGTGCCAAAGTCGGAGTCGTCAAACACCACGCCAAAGAGCCACCACAGGCGGTCGTTGCGGGTGTAGCGCGCCACCGCACCGCCCATCACCTGCCAGTAGTCCTGGCCGCGCTCACCGAGGCTGGAGTGGTTGTAAAAGGGCACCAGCGCCGCAATCACCTGCCAGTCGGGATTCACCTGATACAAATACCCCGCGGCAATTGAGGCGCTTGTTACCGAGAACTCCTCGCCGTTATCTACCGAGAAGTCGGCGTAGGAGACGTACTCACCCAGCACCGCCATACTGCGCTTGCTGAGCAAAAACGGTACCCCGGCGTACTGACTGGTGGAATTCACTCGATACTTTGCGCCCGCGATCTCGGGTGTGGCGCCCTCCCCGCTGACCGTAGCGTCGCCGTAATGCGTGCCGCCCAAAAACGCCACCGGCAAAAAGGGCGCGTTGCTTAAGCTGCGGGCAAAGACCAGATCGGATTCGGTGAAGGCCCGCGCGGCGCGCTCGATAAAACCCTCCTCGGGCGGCACGACTTCGCTGGTGAGCGTGTCACCACCGCTTTTGGCAGCAGCGTTATTCCCTTGCCCACTGCCGGCTTCGGTCGTCGCCTGAGCACTCGCGTCATTGCCCTCAGACATCGGCGCATCGCTCAAATTCCCCTCCTGCGAGATAGCCAGTGCAGGCAATAGGCTCAGGGCGAATAGAGCAGCGAGCGCGAGCAGGTTGAGCGGGGATCTGGCTGTGCAGTCAGTGGCGCGCAAAAAAACTCCGGTTGGGTCAGGGCGTTATTCTGGGGCAATCTTGGTACCGCGGTGATTTTACCGCGCCACAGGACTCAGGAATTGGGGTAGTAACCGGTATCCTAGCAATCCAAACGCGCGAGGGGTCGTAGCATGACGACACGCCCCTTCGCGTTTCAAGCTCTTACGGGTGGCAATTGGTGACAGATCTGGATCGACACAGCTCGGACCCCGGGACGCGGTATAGCCCGTGGCGCTTTTGTACCGCGCCCTGCATGGACTGGACCGACCGGCACTGCCGGCGTTTCTGGCGCACACTCACGCGCCGTGCCCGGGTCTACACCGAGATGGTCACCACCGGCGCGCTGCTGCACGGTGATGTCGAGCGACACCTGCGCTTTAATAACGAGGAGCATCCGGTTGCGCTGCAGTTGGGCGGCGCGGTGCCCGAGGAGCTCGCACAGTGTGCAGCCCTAGGTGAAGAATGGGACTACGACGAGATCAACCTCAACTGCGGCTGCCCCTCGGACCGCGTGCAAAACGGGCGCTTTGGCGCCTGCCTCATGGCGGAGCCCACGCTGGTGCGCGATTGCGTGGCCGCCATGCGCGCGGCCTGCGACATTCCGGTGACGGTCAAGCACCGGATTGGCATCGACCATCAAGAGTGCTACTCCGAGCTGGTGGATTTTGTGGGCACGGTGGCCGAGGGCGGTGCCGAGGTCTTTATGGTGCACGCGCGCAAGGCCTGGTTGCAGGGGCTCTCGCCCAAGGAGAACCGCGAGGTACCACCACTCAATTACCCGTGGGTGCACCAGCTAAAGCGGGACTTTCCCGACCTGACTATCGTGATCAATGGTGGCATCGAAACACTGGAGGCCTGCGAGCAACAGCTGGAACACGTCGACGGCGTGATGCTGGGCCGCGCCGCCTACCAGAACCCATGGCTGCTGAGCGAGGTCGACTCGCTGTTGTTGGGTGCCCTTAAAGCCGCCTGCGGTAGTCGGGAAGATGCCATAGAAACCATGCTGCCCTACATCGAGGAACAGTTGAGCGAGGGTGCCCGACTGCACCATGTGACCCGGCACATGCTGGGGCTGTATCAGGGCCAGTACGGCGGGCGGCAGTATCGTCGACACCTGAGTGAGCACGCCCATAAGGCCGAATCTAATGCAGACACGCTGATGGAAGCGATGGCGTTTTGTGCCGCGCCCCCTGCGCGCGCGGTGGCCCTGCGCTAACTCGACAGTTTGGCGATTAACCAGGCCACAGGTTCTCTATAATGCAGCGTCCTTGAAACCCGCCAAGACCCAACGGACCGAGGTATGCCATGTCTAACGAAGAAAGGCTCAAAGAAGTCATCGAATTACTCCACGAACTAAAACTGGAGCTGGTGGCCGAGATGGATTACGCATCGTTGGAGCTTCAGGTTGAGGCCATCATCGACAAGATGTATGCCTTAACCGAAGGCGACTGACGCCGCAATACTGACGCCTCCAGTCACGGCGCCAGCGCCGCCAGCGCGCCGTGATCAGGATGCTGAACCGATGCCCTCGGCCCGCTCCAGCGTGGTAACCAGATCGCGGAAGGCACCGGCGTTTTCTTCACTCATCGACATGAGCGTGCGATGCGCGGCCAGCACCTGCTTCGCCACTTCACCCTCTTCGCAGGCTACCGCCGGGATCTCCGTAATGCCGGCGTCGGTATTACAACACTCGCTGCGACGCTCAAAGAGCTGATCAAAGCCCATGGTGTCAAGCAGACGATCGATGCTTGGGTTGGTACTGAAGATCGCGGGCCGAAATTGAAATCGTTCGCGGGTCTGAATCGCCAATTGCGCGAGCATGCCCAAAGTGGTGCTGTCGAGACCGTCGGCCTCGGTCACATCCACCCATACGCTGACAAAATTGGGCTCGGCAAACATTGACTGAAAATACTGATCGAGTGCGGTACACATGGTAAGCCGCACGTCTCCCTGTAACTTGAGCACGTGGGCACCGTCATTGGATGCCGCACAGATCCGGCAATCGCTCACCCCACACCCCTGCTCACGAAGAGCCCTGCAATATCATCAGCCAGATCATCCGAGGTGATCTCCCCGAGGCCTATGCGACGAATCAGATCGCCCGGCTTTTCCAATGAGCCACTGAGCCTCCGCAGCAGGGTCTTCTCGCGCTCGATGAGATCTACCTCGTCGATGGTTTCCAACACGCCATCAGACATCAACACCAGCATAAAAGTCTCGGGTAGCGTGATTTCCTCGAGGCCGTAAGTTGCCTCAGGCGTGAGCCCCACGGGCATGCCCTCGCCCGGTAGGTATTCGATGTGGTCTGGGGTCATCAAAACGGGTTTGGGTAAGTGGCCGGCGACGGAGTATTGCAGGGTGTGACGCTCAAAGTCGAGGCATCCCACCACCATGGTGGCGTACTTATTCACATGGAGCTCCAACAGCTCACGGTTTGCCAGCGTTAGCATTTCGATCGGATCGATGACAGTTTTATCGTCGCGGCGCAAATAGTCGGAGCGCTTGCGGGCAAAAAGATTTTTCAGGAGCACTGTGGCAAAGGCCGAGGAACTCCCGTGGCCCGACACGTCCGCCAGAATAAACACCACCCGGTGCTTACCCACCTTGAAGTAGTCAGTGAAATCGCCACTCAAATACAGTGACGGCAGAATGCGGTGGCTGAACCAATAGTCCCCCGCTTTGAGCGAGTGTGCGGGGAACATGGCTTTTTGTACCTGCCGCCCCGCCGCCTGATCCTGCTCCAGGATCCGCAGCGAATGACTGAGCTCGGTATTGGCGCGCTCGAGATTTTCGTTGGATTCCACCAGATCGCGCTGGAGCTGACGGTGGTGCACGCTGCGCTCGATGGCGCGCCGCACCAGACCGGGCTTCTCCGCCGGGTTGACAAAAAAGTTGGCTGCACCCAGACCCAACGCGGTGGTCATGCTGTCCAAATCGCGGTGGTCGCTTACCGCCAGCACCGGCACCTGCACATCGAAGGTACGCATGGCACGCCGCACCGACGCCCAGGATACGCCCAGTAATTCCACATGGCAGATCACGCAGTCCCAGGGACTGTCGGCCCCCAGCACCGCCTCAATATCGGGGGCGTCCGGGGTAATCTCGTAGCGGTGGTAGGGGTCATCGAGTGATGCGACCAGAGCGCCTGCGCGCTCAGCCTGATCGTCCACGACCAAAACGGCCCCGATCTGGGTCATGTCAGCAGCGTTGCCGCCAGCGGCGGCGGGACATCAGAACTCTTCCTCATCCCAGTCATTGTCAAATTCAGAAAAGTCATCCCTCACCTGACCCTCGGATTCGAGTGCCGCTCGATTTTGCAGGTAAACGTCGCGATAAAAAACGTAACGATCACCGGTAATCACCGCCTCTGCGTCAAGGAGCCCAGCACGCGCATCAATCACGTTGAACAGGCGCAGGCCCCAAAAAACCTCGTCGTTGATCAACTGACCGGTGGGCGAGGCAAAGGCGTCAAAGGCTGTGCCGGTAGCGCCGCGCACGGTGCTGGGGCCTAACAGCGGCAACACCACATAGTTGCCCCGGGGCACTCCCCAGATATGCAGTGTGTGGCCAAAGTCGGTCTGATAACGCGGAATGCCCGCCTTTGTGGCCACATCAAACAGACCGAATACCCCCACCGTGGTGTTGGCCACCACCCGAAAGGTATTGTTTAGCGCCTGCTCAAAGCGGCCCTGTAATACAGCGTTGAGCACGCCATTAAAGTCGTAAAAGTTTTTGAAGAAGTTGTTAACGCCCTTACGACCTGCTTCGGGCATGATCGCGTCGTAGCCTTTGGCGACCGGCTTCACAAGGTAGCGGTCCAAGCCGTCGTTGGTGTTGTGCATCCAGCGGTTGTAACCCTCCCACGGGTCGGGTTCGGTTTGAGCATATGCCTGCGCCATTCCACAAAGGAGTAGCAGCATTACAGCGAGCATCTTGACCGCCGACCGCGTCGGCGCCAGCACCGCGCGCAACGCACTGCAAGACTCACGCGAGCGCGTGCGCCTTATCACTGACAAGGCGTTTGAATGGGAGAAATAAATTGTGGCGTACCGCAACATACCGAGGCGCTCTGGGCTCTCTTCGGGTGTAACTTTAACGCTATTGCGCGCGCGGGTCACGGGGGCTCAGCGTGGATTATCTACCATCCAACGTTGCACCTGCTGCCACTGCTGTTCCAAACGCTTGCTCGACACCGGCAGCCGGGTCTTCATTTGCTGCGCAAACAGCGACACCCGAAATTCCTCGAGCATCCATCTATAAACATAGGCCTCGTCAGAGAGACGAAGCAAACCCGGATATTGCTTGGTCGCTGCCTCGAGTTTATCTGTCCAGGGAGTCAATAACTGCAGTGCCTTTTGATCTTTGAGGTATTGGCCGTTCAGCCGGCTGATGCGGTGCTCCGCCGCGCGAGCATAGCGCGGATACTGGGCCAGCCATTCGCTACCCGCATAGCGCACGGTGTCACTGGCCAGAAGGGTCGCCATGTTGCGCCAGCAGTCTTGCTGGCTGTCGACATAGTCCTGACTTCCCAACCGGGTCGCCGCCGTGCGCGCAGCGGTCCAACCGGTGAGCGCTTCACCGAGCTGCCCTGCCACCGAGGCCGCCTCGGCGTGCCAATTGGTGCGCAGGGTGTCGAACCACGCCTTAAACGCCGCCTCGTTACGCGGGGGTTCCACGCCGCGCAGGCGCTGGTGGGCGACCGCCGCAATAACATCCTCAACCAACTGCTTGCGATCAACCTCCACCGCGGCAAAAGCCAAAGTGAGTTCGTTACCCGCCAGCAACGACTTACGCAGGGATTTGATCAACTGACTGGCCTGTTTGATCGCCAGCGCCACCAACCCCGCCTCGTGGGCCAGCGCCGCCTCACCGGGGTAATCGAGCAAACGAATCGCCACGCCTGCTATCTCGGGCACCAGCGCCGGGTGGGCGATGACCTCGAGTCCGGCGGCCCGGGACTTCCACACCGCGGGCAACTCACCAAAATCCCAGCGCTCGACTGCTGCGCGCTCGGGGGAGTCAGCCTGAGGTGTGGCCACCGGCGCCTCTCCGCCTCTGAACTCAGCTACCAATGCCGCCATGTCGCGACCCTGCCCCAGCAGCTTGCCCGCGGCATCCACTACGCGAATATTCATTCGATAAAAATTTTCGAGCTGGCCCGGTTGCCACTCCGACGGACTCACCTGCACCCCCCGCTGGCGCTTGAGCACGCCACCCAGTGCCGTACAGAGGTCCGTATCCGCTGCGGCGAGTTCTGCCAGCGCCGCGTCGACCACGTCGGGTACGGGCACCAACTGTTTGCGGCTCGCCTTGGGCAAGCCCTTGATCAGCGCAATACATTTATCGCGGAGTAATCCGGGTACCAGCCAGTCGAACAGATAACGCGGTGCGCGATTCAACAGCGGCAGCGGGATAGTGATCGAGACGCCGTCGTTCTCACGGCCGGGCTCAAATTGATAGCGCAACTGGTAGTCGACTCCCTGCCAGTGCAAGGTGGGCGGGAACTGCGCCTCGACCTCGGCGCCCGGGTCGCGCACCAGAATCTGCTCACGCTTTAGCAAAAGGTGCTGCTCGCGTGTGCGGTCCTGTTTGAGCCATTTGATAAGCGAGGTCATACCGACACACGCCGTCCCGAGACGCTCGTCATAAAAACGCACCAGCGACTCTTCCTCAATAAGCAGATCGCGCCGACGGGTGCGGGACTCGAGCTCCTCCACCGAGCGCATCAGGGCGAGGTTATCGCGGAGAAATGCCGGCGGCTTCATCACGTTGCCGGTAACCAGCGCATCGCGGATAAAAATATCCCGGGCTGCGGTGGCATCGATCTCACCAAAGTGCACCCGTCGACCATCGCTGATGGTCAAGCCATACAGCGTCACCCGCTCCTTGGCCATCACGCGACCACTGCGGCGCTGCCACGCCGGTTCGTAGTGATGCCGTTTCAGTACATGGGGGTTCACCCGCAGTAACCAGTCAGGCTCGATGGCGGCGCACTGGCGCGCATAAACCTGTGTGGTCTCCACCACCTCACCGGCCACCAGCCACGGTGGCGGTTTTTTGTACTGCCCCGATCCGGGAAACACCAACACCTTCCGGTTGCGGGTGGCATGAAACTGCTTACCCTCGTCGCGTTGGGCCACATTGCCGAGGAGGCCCGTGAGTAGCGCACGATGAATCGCCTCGTAGGCCTCTTCCTCGGGGAGCTGCGGGCGCACGCGAAACCCCAGCTGGCGGCAGGCAATAACGAGCTGTGAATGAATGTCGCGCCACTCGCGCATGCGCATAAAGGCGAGGTACTCCCGCTGGCACAGCTTGCGCAGCTGATTCTGGCTCTGCGCCTGACGCTGGGATTCGTAATGGCGCCACAGAGCGAGCCAGGCGAGAAAATCTGACTGCGGGTGCTGAAAGCGGGCGTGGGCCTGATCGGCCTGGGCCTGCTTGTCGGCCGGTCGCTCCCGCGGATCCTGAATCGACATGGCACTGACAATCACCAGCAGTTCGGCCAAACAGCCCGACTCATTGGCCGCTAGCAACATGCGGCCGAGTCGCGGATCCACGGGCAACCTCGCCAACTTGCGACCCAGCGCCGTGAGCCTGCCTCGTGCCGACACCGCACCCAGTTCCTCGAGCAGCCGATAGCCGTCGCGGACCAGTTTGGCGTCGGGGGGGTCGATAAAGGGAAACCTCGCCACGTCCCCCAACCCCAGCTCGAGCATGCGCAGCACGACGGCGGCGAGATTGGTGCGCCGAATTTCGGGGTCGGTGAACTCCGGGCGCCCATCAAAATCAGGCTCGCTATAAAGCCGCAGGCACACCCCCTCGGCCACACGGCCACAGCGACCCATGCGCTGGTTGGCGCTAGCCCGCGATATCGGTTCGATGGGCAAGCGCTGCAAGCGGCTACGCACGCTGTAGCGACTGATGCGTGCCTCGCCGGGGTCAATCACGTAGCGAATGCCCGGCACGGTGAGGGAGGTCTCGGCCACGTTGGTGGCGAGCACTACCCGCATGCCGGCACCGCCGCCGGTGAATACCCGATTCTGCTCCGCCTGACTTAAGCGTGCATAGAGGGGTAGCACCCGCAACCGGTCGTTATGTCGCAACGCTTTGGCCAGCTCACGAATATCCCGCTCTCCGGGCAAAAATACCAAGGCATCCCCCCGCGGCCCGAACTGCCCGCGCTCGATGTCATTGAGCACATCCACGATCTGCTGACGCACCCCCTCGTCGCGATCTTCGGTGTCACCCAGATACTGCACCGTTACAGGATACGTGCGACCGCTCACCTCAATAACGGGCGCGTCGTTAAAGTGCGCCGAGAAACGCGCCACGTCGATAGTCGCCGAAGTCACGATCACTTTGAGATCGGGTCGGCGCGGTAACAGTTGCTTGAGGTAACCCAACAAAAAATCGATGTTAAGGCTGCGCTCGTGGGCCTCATCAATAATCAGTGTGTCGTAGGCGCTCAGATCGCGGTCGTGGCTGAGCTCGGCTAGCAGAATGCCGTCGGTCATGAGCTTGATGGCGCTGGCGTCAGAGAGAGTGTCGTTAAAGCGAATCTGGTACCCCACCAGCTCTCCTAGCGGGGTGTTGAGTTCGTCTGCAATGCGCTGAGCGACGGTGCGGGCAGCGATGCGGCGGGGTTGGGTGTGGCCAATGCGCTGCCGCCGACCCCGGCCAAGGCTCAGACAAATTTTTGGAAGCTGGGTGGTTTTGCCCGAGCCGGTCTCGCCGGCGAGTATGACCACCTGATGATCGCGAATTGCCGCTTCGATGTCGGCCCGCCGCTCGCTGACAGGGAGCTGCTCGGGAAAATGTATCTGGTCCGGTACCGCCCGCTCGGGCACCGCCGTGGAAGTACTCATTTAGGTGCCGCCGCGTTGGGTCCTAGTCACGCAACTCGCGACGCAGAATCTTGCCCACTGCAGTCTTGGGCAGCTCATCCTTGAATACCACTGACTTGGGTACCTTGTAGCCGGTGAGGCCCTCGCGCATAAAATCGCGCACCGCATCTTCGGTGAGTGCCGGATTACTCCGCACAACAAACATACGAATCGCTTCCCCGGTACTCTCGCTGGAGATTCCGACCGCGGCGCACTCCACCACGTCGGGATGCGCCACCAGCACGTCCTCAAGCTCGTTGGGATACACGTTAAAGCCGGAGACCACGATCATGTCTTTTTTACGATCGACAATACGCAGGTACCCGTCGGGCTGGACCAGGGCAATATCGCCAGTGGCAAACCAGCCCTCACCGTCGATGACCTCAGCAGTGGCCTCGGGCCGCTGCCAGTAGCCCGCCATCACCTGCGGCCCGCGTACGCAGAGCTCACCC
>Ga0255752_10002565_pt1 | contig 19718 bp, 15 predicted proteins | sample 011ome_25_FD_179952 | JGI IMG/M metagenome (GOLD analysis project Ga0255752, IMG submission 179952) | Coastal salt marsh microbial communities from the Groves Creek Marsh, Skidaway Island, Georgia - 011512CT metaG (version 2) | ecosystem: Environmental > Aquatic > Marine > Intertidal zone >... | reverse complement strand
TACTTGGCAGAATCTTATCCAGATCCCACCGTAACAGGTGTGCCTAAATATTATGCTCACTACGATGTTACCAATTTTTTAATAGCCCCTACGCCTAATGATTCTTATACTGTGGAAATAGCTTACTACCATAGACCTGCTAGTTTATCTGCTAGTAGATTCAATATTACGGTGAATAATGTGGTGGGTACATTTGCTTTAGGTGATGTAATTACCGGAGCTACCAGTGGTCAGTCTAGCAGTATTTCTACTTTAGTTTCAGCTACTGAATTTACTATTGGTATACCGACAGGGACGTTTACGGTAGGCGAAACTGTTACAGGTAGCGTCAGTGGTGCGACTGGTATAGTTGCCTCCACGAGTGCTGATACAACTACTACATGGCTTAGTGAAAATGCTACTAATGCTCTGTTATATGCATGTCTGGTAGAGGCATATACATACATGAAAGGTGAACCTGATTTACTACAACTTTACAATGGTAGATTTGGTGAATCATTAGGTCGTATTAAAGATTTAGCGGAAGCTCGTGAAAATACAGATGCTTATAGAAAAGGGCTTCCAAGTCAGGCAAGAACATGAATATAGCTATCGTAGGTCTCGGTGGGAGCTACGCAGATTACATTGCTGCAAGAGTAGCATCTCAAGAGTTTGACGAGGTTTGGGGAATAAACTGTATTGGAGATATCATTCATGTTGATAAAACATTTATGATGGATCCTGTTTCTAGATTTTTAGATACAGATAATGCAGGGACACAAACAGGGGTAGCTCGTCAATTCCTCAAAACAAATAAAAAACCTATAATAACCTGCCAATTAGATAAACGAGTTAAACATCTAGAATTATTTCCTTTGAAAGAAGTAACTTTAGATTTAGGGTATTGTTATTTTAACAATACTGTCGCGTATGCTATGGCTTATGCGATATGGAAAAAAGTAAATAAAATCAGTTTATATGGTATTGATTATACTTACAAAAATGTGAGTATGGCAGAGTCAGGACGAGCTTGCGTAGAGTTTTGGTGTGCGATAGCAGTAACAAAAGGTATTAAATTAGAAGTGGCGCATAGATCCAGCCTACTAGATACCAATGTACCAGAAAATGAAAAGCTATATGGATATCATAGATTAGATGATCCATTAGTGCAAACGGTACAAAATGGTAATCTTTTAATTACCAGACAATCTGAAATAGCACCACCAGAGCCAATTGATAATGAGCCTATAATATTTGGGAGACATGATAATGTTTGATTTAGGGGCAGGAAGTATTGGTGCGGTTAATGTTGTGACTTCAGATAAAGGTGGTTTATCTAATGATCAGATAGCAGATATGCTGGCTACTAAGTTAATTTATATTTCAAATGAAGCTCCCGAGCCTATCCGCTTGCAAGCAGAAGCGTTTAGAGATAGAGTAAGGAATCTTGCACAATACTATATAGAGTTGGCGAGGAAAGAAGAACGTGCTAGTATTTGCGACAAGGTTCGTGAGGCTGGTCAATTGGAACTGGCAAAAGCTATCGGGAGACTGTAATGGCAATCGCACAAGCAATGTGTACAGAATTTAAAAAAGAGTTGTTGCTGGGTACACACAATTTTGCAACAAATGGTAATGCATTTAAACTTGCTTTATATGCAGAAAGTAGTGGGGGTAAATCAAGCACTACAGCCACTTTAGGAGCTACAACAACTGCATTCACTACTACTGGTGAGGTAGCTTCTAGTGGTACATATGCCACAGGTGGAGGTACATTGACTAAAGTTGCACCGAGCACTTCAGGTACGACAGCACTTACTGATTTTGCCGATTTGAGTTTCACTACAGCCACTATTACTGCGATGGGTGCATTAATATATAACAGCACTAATAGCAATAAAGCGGTGGCTGTCTTAGATTTTACTTCTAATAAAACATCTACATCAGGCACTTTTACAATACAGTTCCTACAGCAGATGCAAGTAATGCCATTATACGGATAGCTTAATGGAGTAAAATTGTGGCAGATATTACAGGATGGGGCAGAGGCACTTGGGGTGAGGGTACTTGGAGTAACCCTATACCTGTTGAGGTCACTGGTGTATCCGCTACAGCCACATTAGGTACTGCCGCATCGGATACAGGAATTGTATTTGGCATCACTGGTGTATCTGCCACAGCTAGTATCAGTGGTTTTAATCCTTCTACAATAACACTCACTGTTACTGTAGCCAATCCTGGATCTGGTAATAAATACTACATTGATGGGGTACAACAAGATACCCTAGAGCTCTATGAGGGTAATACTTATAGATTTGATCAATCAGATAGTAGTAATAGTGGACATCCTTTACGATTAAGTGAAACTCCAAATGGTACGCATGGTGGAGGTTCTGCATATACTACAGGTGTTACTACGAGTGGTACTCCTGGAAGTGGTGGAGCATATACAGAAATTACAGTTGCCGTAGGTGCTCCGACTTTATATTATTACTGCACAAATCATAGTGCGATGGGTGGCACAGCCAATACCCCGAGCATATTAGAGTTTGCACAAGTGCCTACAGGAGTGGTAGGTACAACAGCAATAGGAACAGTTAGCACAGGAGCTGGAACAACATTTTCAGTAACTGGCGTGGCTGCAACAGGGGCATCGGGTACAGGAACACAAGCACCTACCGCCTCTATAGGGGTTTTCCCTACTGGTGTATCAGCAACAGGGCGAGTTGGAGAGGAACTTCTTTATCAAGAAATTATTCCAAATCAAGTGCCAAACTGGACAACTATAGCAGCGTAAGGATAAAAAGATGGCGAGTACCTATGTAAATGATTTAAGACTTAATGAGCTGGGTACTGGCGATGGTTCTGGTACTTGGGGAACTACAACAAATACTAATCTTGAGCTTATTGCTGAAGCATTTGGTTTCGGCACAGAGGCTATAACCACCAACGCAAATACGCATACAAGCACTGTAGCTGATGGAGCTACTGATCCTGCTCGTAATATGTATATAAAATATACAGGTGCGTTAGACTCAAATTGCACAATTACCATAGCCCCTAATACTATGAGTAGAGTGCATTTAATTGAAAATGCCACAACGGATAGTGGCAGCTCTGGTCCTTACAGTATTATCATAAGCCAAGGTTCGGGTGCAAATGTAACGATACCGAACGGTCAAGTAGCAATGGTTTATCTTGATGGTGCTGGTAGTGGTGCGGCAGTTGTAAATGCTCTTACTAATCCATTACTTTCTGGCGATATTACATCAAGTGGCACATTAGGTGCTACAGGAGATACATCTAGCGGTGATTCAGCAGCGATAGGATTCACATCTGCTGAAGGCATAATTATTACAGGTCAGGGCAGCACAAATGATGTGACTATCAAAAATGATGCTGATACTGAGGTTATAGGAATACCAACAGGCACAACAAACGTAGATATTGTGGGTGTGGCTACAGCAGAGACTTTTGAACCTGATGGAGATACTTCCGCTGGTGATAATGCGGCTATTGGTTATACGGCTGCAGAGGGCATTATTATAACCGGACAAGGTAGTACAAATGATGTAACTATCAAAAATGATGCTGACCAAGATGTATTGGAAATACCGACAGGTACACAAAATGTCACTATACAAGGGAAATTAAGTGTAGCTGGAGATACGGCAGCGGCAGATGCGGCTGCTATAGGTTTTACTGCAAGTGAAGGTTTGATACTAACAGGCCAAGGCAGCTCTAACGATGTTACTATTAAAAATGATGCCGATGCAACGGTTGCTTCAATTGCTACAGGAACTACCGAACTTACTATAAATGATGATGTAAACGTGGTTGGGAGAGCAAAAGGCACAATAACGACTGTAACTTTAGGTACAGGCACTAGTCCAGATACAGCTGATTGTGATATGTCATTAAGTAATGATTTTTCTATTACTGTGGCGAGTGATGGATGTTTATTATCTTTTTCTAATGAAACTGCTGGTCAATCAGGCAATATTCATTTTAGTAATGCTAATGGTCAAACCGTTACTGTTGGTGCAGAAGTAGCGATAAATGCTACAGCTTTGACCGCGATAGCCACGGCTGGTGTATATCAATTATCTTACTATTGTATAGGCACGGGTAACAATGAAGTATTAGTTACCGTTTCTGGAGCTTTGACTTAATGACTATTAAAAGAGCAAATGGTGGTGGACTTGGCGGCTCTGGTTCTCCTGGTGGTGCGCTAGGTTCTTTTTATAGTCATACTATTGATCAATCCGTAAGACTAGATGATGCTTCTGGAGCGCATCTTGTAAATGCCGCTGCATCTCCAACAGCGACTAATAGAAAAAAAGTTACGATAAGTTGTTGGTTCAAACGCTCGACTTTGGGGGCAGGAGCATATAGTATATTTCACGGAGGCACTGCTGGCTTAATGATGCAATTAGGTCCGACTGGTGCAGATGAAGTATACCTATACGAGTCCCCATGGCAAATCTATAAAGACGCGCTGTTAATACGAGATGTATCAGCGTGGTATCACTTCGTCTTAATTTTAGATACTACACAATCGACTGATAGTGATAGAGCAAAATTTTATATAAACGGTCAGTTAGAAGATTTCAGCACTTGGCAGGTCGGTGCTGGCGCAAATAGGTATCCAGCGTTAAATTACGAGTTTAATTGGCATACAGGAACTACTCAGAGGATTGGCAGCACTGGTGGTACAGATGATTTAGCTGGATATCTTGCTGAGTTTATTTCTATTGATGGTCAGGATACCTCAATATCTGATTTTGGCGAGACGAAGGACGGAGTCTGGGTTCCAAAAGATGTGTCGGGTCTGACTCTTGGTAATGCTGGTTTTTATTTGCCGTTTAGCCAAGATAGAACTGTTAGCGCATCAGCCTTTTTTGATCAGGATGACAATAGCTATGTAGCTTGGACAGATCCCGGCACTGAATACGAGATTGGTGCAAGCGATGATTATACATTAGAATTATTTTTCTGGCCTACAGTCGCAGAAACGTCAGGTGGTTCGTATATCGCTGGTTATTATAAAACAACCAGTCCTTCTGGATATTTTGCGCCTCAACTAAATATAAGTGGTAATGTTATATATTTATACCACGGCAACGGAGCCGCTTATAGTTTTAGCATTTCAGCGGGGGATGTTGATGCAGGTCGGTGGCATCATCTTGCATTTAACAGATCATCAGGAAATTTAAGATGTTTTCTTGATGGTGCTCAAAAAGGGTCAACAGAAGCTTCAAATACTAAAGAACACAATATTCCTGAGTTTAGAGTTAACAAAGCACACGCAACATCTAATACTACTTTTGATGGTTATATTAGCAATGTGCGTTTGGTTATTGGTTCTGCTGTTTATTCGGATGGTTCATCAATAACTGTGCCTACCTCGCCACTTACTGCTGTTACAAACACTAAAATTTTAGTTTGCACAACGACAACGATTACTGCGGACGCAAGTTCAAATAATGTTACTGGGACTGCGAGTGGTACTGCTGGGACTGGTTATTACGCAACAGATGCGTTGTCTCCGTTTCCTAATGCTGCTTTCAATGAAGATGCAGGTAGCAATGGTATTGATTTTTCGGCAAAAAATATTTTTGATTATGATATCGTACCAGACAGTCCGACTAATAACTGGGCAACAAACAACGGTGCAATGCGGGCTAATATCACGCAGTCTGAAGGCAACCTAAAGATGGTTGGTGTTGGTAACAACTACGACAATTTGGCGTCAACATTTGAGATTGATGTTGAAGATGCTGATGGGTGGTATTGGGAATACCGAAGTATCGGAAACGATACTGCAACTCAAATAGGGATAGCAAGGTCAGACAATCAATATTTCAATCAATCAGACCCGACATATGTTTTTGCACAAGATAGTGCCGCTGGAAATGTTGGCTATCAGGGCGATGGAAACAAAAAAGTCTCAGGCAGCAATAGCAGTTACGGCGACTCTTGGACTGCTGGCGACATCATTAGCGTGGCTGTTAAAGCTGGCGCAGTTTATTTTTACAAAAATGGCACAATACAGAACAGCGGGACTGCCGCCGCAACGGGCTTAACAGGTCATATCGTCCCAGCTTTTGGTATTAATGGCACTAACTCAGGCACAGTTAACTATGGGCAGGATAGCACCTTTGCTGGCACAGTATCGGCTGGTGGCAACAGTGATGCAAACGGTCTAGGTAATTTTAAGTATTCTGTGCCATCTGGTTATAAAGCACTCTGCGCATCTAATCTACCCGACCCAACAATCGGTCCCGGACAAGGCACTCAATCTGACGAACATTTTAATACGGTGCTGTGGTCAGGAAATTCAACAAACAGTAGAAGCATTACAACAGGTCACGCAACTGATTTTGCTTGGGTTAAGAAACGTGGCACAACAATACAAAGTCACGTTCTTGCAGACAGTGTGCGTGGCACATCTGACAATGGCGGCACAGGAAATGTCCGCATATTAGCATCAAACTCGGCTGCCGTTGAAAGCACAAACCAAAGCGACAGTGGCATAGCATCTTTTGATAGTGATGGATTTACTTTGGGGGCTGGCTCTAACACCGCCAATGCAGATGCGCCATATCAAGGCATAAATGCAAGCGGTCATACCTATGTTGGCTGGTCTTGGAAAGCTGGTGGTGCGCCAACTGCGGATAATTCAGCAGGTGTGGGAGCTACTCCAACAGCAGGGTCAGTTAAGATAGATGGGTCTAATCTTGGTTCTGCGTTAGCAGGTTCTATAGCCGCCACTAGGCTCTCTGCAAATACAGAAGCAGGTTTTAGTATTATCGAATGGGTAGGTAATCAAACTAATAGCACTCTTGCTCACGGATTAAATTCCACACCAGAATTGGTAATTGTAAAAAATTTAGATTACGGTTCAGCAAATTGGTATACTTGGAATAAAGATGTAACTACAGACAAAGTGTTGTTTTTAAATGCTACTAATGCCGAAACAACATCTGCTCCTGCTTTTATTGAAGGCGATATGACATCAACAACTATTGGTTTAGGCACTGAACGAGTAACAAATGGTTCAAGTGAAGAGATGCTTGCGTTCGTTTGGCATTCGGTTGATGGCTTTAGCAAGGTCGGCAAATATATCGCGAATAATAATGCAGATGGTCCATTTATCTACACAGGGTTCAGACCAGCGTGGGTTATGATTAAAAATACAGCTAATGCGGCTGTTGCTTGGTTGATACTGGATAATAAAAGAGGTACATTTAATGTGATGAACGATTTTTTGTATCCGAATACCACTAACGCAGAAACAGCCAGCACTGTTTTGTTTGTAGATTTTTTAAGCAACGGCTTCAAGATTAGAAACGCCACCTATGGCGAAACAAACGCCGCCTCTGGCAATAAGTTCATCTACCTTGCCTTCGCCGAAACCCCATTCAAATTCGCCAACGCCAGATAGGAGATAGAGATGCCGTGGAAGCATAATGGTAAAACTTTGAAAGAAGGTCGTGAGTGGATTGATGATAGTGGCAACCAACACTCAAAAGTGTGGATGCGTTATTCAGACTCGCAAAAAGCTACCTTTAAAATAGTGTGGGAAGATCCACCAGCATCATCCGCTCCATATGATAGTAGATTTTATTGGGGTCGTGAAAACGATGGTACGTTGATTCCTAAAAGCCTAACAGATGTTAATGAAGTAGATGCGGATGGTAATGCTGTTAATGACCCTATAACTGGGCAACAAAGAGTCACTCTTGGTCTTAAATCTGTATGGGTTGCACAAACAAAAATAACAGCCCATGACAAACTTTCAGTGCATGATTGGATGGTTACACGCAAAGCAGAAAAGTCAACTGCAATTCCAACAAACGTGCAAACATATAGAGATGCAGTTCGCACTAAGTGTGGAGAGATAGAAACAGCGTTAAATGGTGCAGCAGACTTAGCAGCTTTTATGGCATTGTTTGAAGATACAGTAGATAGTGATGGCAACGTAACTGCCGTAGCAAAAATTAACGACTGGCCTGATGAGATCTAAACTGTGCCGTTAACAAAGTTACAATTTCGTCCTGGAATTAATAGAGATATAACATCATTTTCTAATGAGGGTGGATGGGTAGATTGTGATCGTGTTCGGTTTCGGTTAGGATATCCTGAAATCATTGGTGGTTGGGAAAAGTATACGAGTGAAACATATGTAGGCACAGCTAGGGGTTTATTTAATTGGTCTGCTTTAGATGGTAGTAATTTATTAGGGCTGGGTACAGAATCTAAATACTACATAGAAGAAGGTCAGCAATTTTATGATATCACCCCTATAAGAAAAACTTCTACAAACAGTATCACTTTTGCCGCTACAGATGGTAGTTCTACAATAACAGCAACAGATAGTAATCATGGAGCAGTAACTGGAGATCACGTTACTATATCTGGAGCTGTTAGTTTAGGTGGTAATATCACAGCAGCAGTATTAAATCAAGAATATGAAATAACAAGTGCGCCGACTTCTAATACTTATACATTTGAAGCTAAAGATACATCTGGTGCAACAGTTACAGCAAATGCTAGTGATAGTGGCAATGGTGGCTCTGGAGTTGATGGTGTATATCAAATTAATTCAGGCCTAGCAAATGGTGTTGGTGGCACAGGCTGGGGAGCAGGAACATGGGGTAGAGGCACTTGGGGTTCTGCTGCTTCTGTAGGCGTCACTACGCAATTAAGATTGTGGAGTCATGATAATTTCGGTGAAAATTTAATTATTAATCCACGTGATGGTGCTATTTATTATTGGATTAAAGGTGATGGTTTTTCAACAAGAGCAGTTGAAATTGGTGCAATAGGCGGTGCTAATGAAACACCTCTTATAGCAAAACAAATCTTAGTATCTGATGTTGATAGACATGTAATTGCTTTTGGCACAAATCCGGTAGGTAGTTCTACACAAGATCCTTTATTAATAAGGTTTTCAGATCAAGAAAATGTGTTGGATTGGAATCCAACAGCTACTAATACAGCAGGTGATCTACGCATAGGCACAGGCTCACAATTTGTAAAAGCTGTAGAAACTAAACGTGAAATCGTCATATTCACAAATAGTTCAGTGCATTCTATGCAGTTTATCGGTAGTCCATTTACTTTTGGCATACAGCCGTTAGCATCTAATATTACTATCATGGGTCCAAATGCAGCAGTTGCTGTAGAAGATGCAGTCTTTTGGATGGGTAAACAAAACTTTTATCTGTACGATGGTAAAACACAACAATTACCGTGTAGCGTTACTGAGCATGTGTTTTTTGATTTTGATTTTGATCAGTTTGAAAAAGTATACGCAGCCGTTATTTCTGAATTCAGTGAGGTTATTTGGTTTTATACTTCTAATACAAACTCATTAGCTAATGGTGGCACAGGTGAAAATGATAGATATGTTATCTATAATTACGCAGAAAATATTTGGTATTATGGTGATCTAGGTAGAACAGCTTTTATTGATAGAGGTATAAGAGATTTTCCAATAGGAGCAGCAGATAATTATCTATACAATCATGAATCTGGTTACACAGATGATGGTGCAGCATTAGTGGCAAGTATTGAATCTAGCCCAATTGATATGGGTGAGGGTGATCAATTTACTTTTATACGCAGGATTATACCTGATTTTACATTTACAGGTTCTACTAATACAGACCCTACCGTAAATGTAACACTGCAATCTAATAATTTTCCTGGAGGAAATTATCTACAAAGTGAGGTTGCACAAGTAGATAGAACAGCTACATCTACGACAGTTCCATTTGAAAAATACACGGATAAAGCTGATGTTAGATTAAGGGGTAGAGCATTTAGTATAAAAGTAGACTCATCATCTATAGGTACAAGATGGCGGTTAGGTAGTCCACGAGTTGATATGAGAGCAGATGGGAAAAGGTAATGGCTACTAATGTTACACCCTTCCCTAGATTACCAACTCCTGGGAAACAAGTAGATGAAAAATACATAACAGATTTAATTAGAGCTTTAGAAATATTTTTAAGGCAAATGCAAAATCCTCAGCTTAATTTCCAAGAGGTTCCTGAAAGCGGTAATAATAATCTATTACAACAGGGTGATATTTATATAGCTGATGGTGGATTCTTAAAAGTAGTGGGTAAAACAGAAATATTTAGTGGTAGTTTTGAAGCTACTACTTCTTTAGGAAGTGTAACAGTATCTGTTTCATAAGGTTGCATAGTGCGAATATTAGGTTTATGATGCAAGCAGCGATTACAGGATTAGCTACCCTGCATCTCATTTTATAAGGAAAGTAAGATGCAAGGTATAGCCACTTTACCCTACGAAGTACAAACTCAGCCGATGGTTCCTATCGGCGGTTTAGAGACAATGCAATCAGCCGCAAAAATGTTGGCTGATTTTGGCCGTGAGGGTGATACATATATTGTACATGCTGCCGAGGGTGAAACAGTTATACCACTTGAGGTATTAGAAGCTAATCCGCGTATGAAAAATATGATCTTCCAACAAATGGAAGATATGGGATTAGAGCCTGAGCGTTATGTAGTTGGTAGTGAATTTAACAGTTTAAATCCTGTAACTGGTCAGCCTGAGTTTTTCTTTAAAAAGCTATTTAGAGGCATCAAAAAAGTTGCTAAAAAGGTAGCTCCTGCTGTTCTACCTATCGCATTATCATTTGTCGCTGGTCCAATATATGGTGCAGCATTAGGCTCTGGTATTACTACTCTATTACAAGGTGGCAGCATAAAAGATGCTGCTAAATCTGCATTGATATCAGGCGGTCTTGGTGCATTAGGTGCTGGCATTGGTAGTAAAGTAGGTGGCGGTGGTTTCTTTGAGGGAATCCAAAAAGCTGCACTGAATCCTTTAGAAGCAGCAGCCGCACAAAGAGAAGCATTTAGTAATCTGTTTAAATCAGGTCCTACCCCTAACGAAATAGCTAATCAACAAACATTAGAAGCTTCTGAAAAAGCTGCTATGTCTCGTTTTGAGGGGATGCCCAGTCCTTCCGATAAATTAGCCAGTATCCCAGAAGTTCCTGCTGGTAGTGGCACTTCTGAAGTAATAACATCAAGTACTCCAGAAAAAGGCTTTATAGAAAAATATATTTATGATCCAGCACCAGCACAATTTGATGCTGCTACAGGACAAGTTACTGGTGAAGGTACAATAGAGGGTATATTTAGCCCAAGTAGAAGTAGTCTAGATCCTGTACTTGCCGGTTCAGAAGCTGGTGCTCAAGCAGCAAAGACAGTGGCAGAAACGAATAAAGCATTAGCCGCAGCAGGTCAACCAGAATTAAGTAGGCAAGCAGCTCAAAACTTAGTAACAGATGCTGTAACAAAAGCGAGCACCGCAGCCACTGATGCTGGTTTCTTTACAGCGTATGGTCCTGCTTTAGGTGCAGCAGGAACTGCTGCAGGAGCCTATGGTATCGCACAATTATTCCCTGATGATAACCCTGATGATGAAGATAGAGATGGCTATCATGATACAACAGGTGTAATGCTTTATGAAGACCAGCCAGAAATGTATGGGTTTGGTAGAGATTTTTACGGTGATAACCCTTATTACCAAGATCCTACTTTTACTCCAGGAGCATTATTTGCTAGAGGTGGCGGTGCAGTCAATGGTCCAGGAACCTCTACTAGTGATTCAATACCAGCTATGTTAAGTGATGGTGAGTTTGTTATGAATGCAAAAGCTGTTCGTGGTGCAGGTGATGGTGACCGTAAAGCTGGTGCAAAACGCATGTACGATATGATGCGTAAGTTTGAAAGGATGGCGTAATGGCTACCGAAACGGTAATCACCAGAGAAGCTCCTGATATTGAAGCCTATAAAATTGGGCTTATGGAGCAAGCTAAAGCTCTGACTTCAGCACCACCTACAGGTGGTCTTCCTGGAGTAACGTCACAAGGTATGACGCAAGCAGGGCAAGATGCGCTTACTGCTGCTCAAACAGGATTAGGGGCGTATCAACCTTATTTACAGGCTGGCTCAACTACTATGGGTGCAGCATTACCTACTTTTCAAGCTGGACAAGCTGCTCTAGGACAAGCACAAGCGACTTATGGTATGGGTATGGGTGCGCCATCACAGGCGCAAATGGATGCCTATATGAATCCATATCAGCAAGCTATACAGGATGAAATTAATAGGTCTTTTGATCAACAATCTGCACAAGCTGGTTTGACTGCGGCAGGAGCTGGTGCATTTGGTGGTAGTAGAGGTGCGATACAACAAGCCGAAATAGGTCGTAATCGTGCTCAGGCTTTAGCTCAATCACAAGCACAAAACTTTTTGCAAGCTCAGCAAGCTGCACAAAATGAAATGCAACGTTCATTACAAGCAGCTCAGGGGTTAGGCCAATTAGGAACAGCACAAGGACAATTAGCACAAGGCATTGGTGCATTAGGATTACAACAAGCAGGTCTTGGTGAACTTGCTACTAAACTTAATATTGCAGATACGGCTAATCTGGCCGCACTTGGTGAACAAGAGCGCGGTATACTGCAAGCACAAGATGAAGCTGCAAGACAAACACAAATGCAAGAAATTTATGAGCCATATCAACGTCTTGGTTTCTACAGCGATATATTGCGTGGTGCGCCTTCATCACAAATGACAATATCACAAGGCGCATCAGCGCAACCTAGTGTATTAAATCAATTATTAGGTGCTGGTATCGGTGGTCTTAGCTTATACGGTGCAGCACAGAAGGCATTTAGTTAATGGCTGGTCCAGGAGAAGTACAAGATCCAAGAGTAAAAGCTCTTTTACTTGGTGGTGGTGCGGCGGCTGCAGGAGCTCCGTTTGTGGCTAGTGCTATGGGGTTAGGTCAAAAACCTAAACGTCAACCAAGGCCAAAACCTAACCGACTTGCACAAGCAACTCCAGCGGCAGGGCGTGGTATTTTATCAACTTTGGGACGTTTTGCTGGTCCAGTAGGCGCATTAACAACTGCTCTTATGCCAACAGAATTAGGTGATGCTACTATGGATCCGGTATTGAAAAGACAAATGTTTAGTGGTCAAACACCTAATGCAGATGGGCAAGGTATAACATCTGGACTTGATACATCACCAGAACAAGAAGCCCAAATGGAAGAAGTTATGGGTGATATGTCAGGTATGATGCAAAGTATGGCAGAGGGTATTGATAATGCTAGTGATTATGCTGGTATTATGAATGCTATCCGTGGTGATGAGCAAAGTATAGACCAGCGTCGTGGTGAGTTAGCACAATTGATTGGTAAATCAGATGCTGAAAAAACACCTGAGTCTGCGCTTACACTTATACAGCCCTCGCTTACTTTACTAGAAGCCACTGACCAAGGCTCTCCAGATACACCTGAACCTATTATGGATGAAGGTATATTATCTGCATTAGGTAAAGCTGGTGAGCAGGGTGAGGCTTTAGCTCGTATGGAGATGGGTGAGCAACCTGTAATGAGAGCTGCTGGTTCGCCGCCCGAGGGTGAGACAACCATTACTCCAGGAACAGATAAATTTGGTATTATGCAAAAATTATTAGAGCAAGTTCCTGCTGCAAAAACACAAGCTGATTTTTTACCCATGTATGAGGATCTTTATAAAGATTCAGCAAAAGCATATGAGTTAAATCCATTTATAGCAGGATTAAATCTTGCAGCGGCTGTTGCTAATGCGCCTGAGGGTGAGTTAATTAGTTCTGTCTTAGCTCCTGGAACAATAAAAGCAGTTAGTGACCCTATTTTAGAAATGGCAAAAGCTAAAGGTCAGGGTGAGTTATTAGCTAAAAAAGCAGCGATTGAAGCAGCTCAAAAGTCAACTGCGGCAGAAACAAGTGCTAAACAAGCCATACAGACAGCAGCTATACCTCAGTTATTAAAAGGCGGTAATTTTGATATTATTGAGAAGGGCGGTAAGGCTTATCGTCTAAATAAAGATACTGGTGAGTATACTGATTTAGGGGGTAGTACGAAATTCAAATCTCATACAATGCCAGATGGTAGAGTAGCACTTTATGATGAACGTGATCCAACAAAAGTTACTTATTTAGGTGATAAAAAAGGCGAAAATATTTTTAGTAGTGTATTAGTTCCCGGAGGAGGAGCTTTAGTCACAAATAAACAAACAGGTCATGTAGATTATAAGCCACTAGATAATATGCCTGTGAATTATACTGTCCACGGTAATAAAGAAGGTGGCTTCTTTAGAATGGATCAAGCTGGTAATGTTACACCTTTAACAGAAACCCAGACTGGAGTTAAAACAGGTCCTGCACCTACAGACTTAGTGAAAAATATTGAATTTTTAAATGAATCACGAACAAAATTAGCAGGGCTGATTGAAGCTAATACTCCTACTACTAATCAAGATTATATCAATACAAAAAGCACAGTTGAAACTTTAGCTGCAGAACTCACGCCTATAAAAGGCAGTGAGTTTGAAAGATTACTTACGGAAAGAACACAAGGTGTTTACAATGCTACCCAAGGTTCTGCTGAAGCTAAACAACAAGCAGCAGATAAATTCCGTATGGCAGCTATAGATAAATATATCACTGCTAAACAAACAGTATCTCAACAGTACAATCCTAATGAAGCTATAGATAAAGAGTTTGCAGAGCTGTACGGCACACAAATCAAAGGTATACAAGAGGGTGCTGCAAGTGCTCAACAATTAGCTGGTTTATCCGAGCAAGCAACAATAGCTGCTGAAAGATTCCAAACTGGAGCTTTTGCAGAAACTCGTTTAAGTTTGCTTAAAATGGCTGATGCTTTAGGCGGCAGAGATAAACTGAAATCTCTTATGGGTGAATCTAGTTACAACTCTGTATTTGATCCTGCCAATAATGATGTACCTTCTGGTGAGCTTTTAAAATCTGTAGGAGCACGGTTTGCAGTTATGTTAGCAGAAGCATTCCCAGGAAACTTGAATCAATCAGAGGTTGAGTTAATTAGAACAGCAGGGTCTAATATAGGTGTTAGCAGAGAAGGTCTTGGGGTATTACAAAAAGCATTTGAAAAAGCGGCTGCAAGAGCGGTTAGAGAACAAGAGTATGCAATCAATTTTGCAAAAAATGAAGAGTATAGATCTCTCAGCCCAGAAGCAAAGTATGCTAAATTTAATGAAGGTTTGGCTGAAATACGATCACAAAATGCTGTAATAACTCAAGATGATATTAGCGGTGCTGAACAAGTTGCAGAAACAGCAGCAGCAGGAAGTATTAATGTAGTAGATACTAGCGGCGCGGCATTTACTTTACCACCAGCAGAAGCAATCCTATTTGAACAAGTTAAACAGTATCCTACAAAAGCTGCTTTCCTAGCAGATTGGCCTAATATTAAGGCAGCTAATCCAACAATAGCAACTTTGGATCCGAGTGCTGGTTACGATACGCTTTTCCCTTTGAGTAGGCAATAATCATGGCACAAACTTTAACCATCCCGCGTGTTGGTGCTTCGGCCACTGGAGCTACTACAGCGCAGACTCTCAATATTCCAAGAGTTGAACAACCTCAACCTGATGCAGCACCTGACCTAGAGTTTACTCCTGGAGGTGCAAGGTTTACACCTTTTTCAGCAGATGAGTTTGTCGCTACAGGTCCAGATGATGATCTTGATGCTGCCGCTATGGAAGCACAAATACAGCAAGATTTACAGGCAATAGGACTTGGTGAACCTGACCCTAATGAGTTCCAACCTTTAGATATCAATATAGCTGGTGCTCGCGATGCACAAGCAATGGACGAGTTTAATGAGTTCTTGAATGTAGAACTTATGCGTATTGACCAAGTCGTTGGAGAAGCTGTCGGCGGCAAATACCAAGGTGGTAAATCTGTCGGTCCTATGAGTTTTAGTGTATCGGATGGTTTAGCTCGTAGGCGTATGACTGGTACATTTGCTGACCGTGAAGCATATTTCAAAAAACATTACCCTGATGGTAAATATGCTCGTATACCCACAGGTGGTGGCAAATTTTCAGAAGTTTACAGTATCACACCAGAGGGTGATGTGTTCAATGTTGACCCTACAGGTCTTAATGATGTAAGTAATGAGGTCGCTAGTTTTACTGGTAATGTCTTAAATTACACAACTGCGGGAAGTTTAATAGGGACAATATTTGCGCCTTTTTTCGGGACATTTGCAGGAGCTACTTTAGGTAATCTTGTTGATCAAGCTATCCTTGATGAGACTTCTATGTCTCAAGCAGAACTGATGGAAAAATTAAGTGTTGGTGATGCTGCAACTATTGGACTCGTTGATGGACTTATAACAAAATTCCTTCCTGGAGCTGGTAATAAATTTAGGCAAGCACTTGGTACGGGTGATGTAGGTGGTTCTGTACTAGCTCGTAAAACTGGTCCAAGAGCATTAGTCGCGCAAGAGGCAGCGGAGCGATTAGGTTTGCCTCTTTTTAGTGCAGCACAACTAGCAGATAGTAATGTGGTGCGCGGCACTTTTTCACAAACGGCTGGTACATCTAATATCCCCGGACGTTTACTTAATAATCAACAACGTAAATTGTATGAAAGATTAAAAAGAAAAGCTGAAAGTAATTTCGATTCATTCAACGCTAAGGAGCTGAGTACCTACACAAAACTTCAGCAAGAAGCAATACAAGAAGAAATTTATAAAATACTGACAGCTCGTTTTGGTGGCAAACTGCCTGATAATATGAGTTTAGAACAACTTGAACAAAATATAAGAAAACTAGCTGGTGATTTACAAACATCTCATAATGAACTTATTGATGCAGCATATCAAAAAGCCTTTAATACAGCTGGATCTCAAAATGTTGTTTTTGATCTGACTCCAGCGGTTAAAGTTGCACAAAGAATACAACAAGGCACGCAGATACGGACGCGTCCACCACGCACAGATAGTATAGGAAGACCTATTGACGCGCAAGGCAGACAAACCGCAGCCCCTACTACTCGGGCTGAAGGTGAGTTAAGTGGTGAGCTGCAAGCAATAACCAATGCTCTCATTAATATTATTGATCCTAATGTTTCTAAACTTGTAGTAAAAGATGGTAAAACAAATGCAAAAACAGCATTTGACTCATTGAAACAGTTGAAGGCTTTAAGGGATAGGGCAAGTAAACTAATACAAACAGATGATAGTAAAGCTGGTAGAGAATTAGTAGAAGCAATAGATCAAGTTTTAAATAACCCCAGAGGCGGCAGTAAAGAGTTTTTAACTTTTTATGATGAGGCAAAAACATTAGCTAAACTTAAAGCTGATACACTTAATGCTTCTAATATTGCTAGTATGTTTTCTCGTAAATCAGAAGTCATGCCAAATGAGTTAGCGCAAAAATTTTGGCAAGGTGAATTTACATCTAAAGATTGGGATTTCTTTACCAAAATGTCGCAAAATGCTGCTGGTAATAAACCCGAAGCAAAAATCGCCGCGCAACAATTAATTGCAGATGTTCAGGACGGTTTCATTACATGGCTGTATCAAAACCCTGCAAAAACACAAGAACGTATACGTCAAATTATGGATGCAGATGGTGATTTATTTGCCAAAATGGTCCCCAATGCAGCTGATCGTGCGGCTTTAGAAGAGTTAGCGCAAGCGACGAGTTGGGTGCAAAATAGTGGCATACAGTCCACTGTAAAACGTAGGTTGACAGTAGGCGAAAGAGCTTTACTAGCTATTGACAATATGGGTGAGGCCGAGTTAATAGAGTTCATAGGCAGGAATGGTGGCATAGATGGCAAAGTCGCCATGGATATGCGAGCAGCAGTATTCAAGAAAATATTAGATAATAACAGTACTTTTGATGAGCAAGCATTAAATGTTGTAAATCCTATACCTATGGCAGAAGCCTTAAATAAGTTAGGTAATTTTTCTGGAGATTATGCAAGATTAAAACCTTTATTTATAGGGTCATCATTAAAAGGCGATAATCCTATATATGATGCAAAGGGTTCACCATATCTACAAGATCTATTAGATATGAGAACTTATTCGGCCTTTTTAGCGAGTTATAAACCAGATGTCGGTGGTCCGATGCAAGCAGGAGCTGTAAGGGCTGGTTTATCTAGATTAGATATAGGTGCTTATAGAACACTCGTAACTAATGATCTTTTAGCATATATTTTTGCAACTCCACCCTCTGTACGTCAACTTAAAAAAATTCATGGTTATCAGGGTGAGGGTTTTAAAGGTGCAGTTAAAAGAACTTGGAATAAAAGAAGCGCAAGTGTTTATTCTAATATACTAAATCAGCTGGGTGAGAGTTTTAGTGAAGATATAGAAACACCTTTAGAAGAAGTTGAGCGCACAGGACAACCACCTGAAATGGGTGATGAGTTTGCCGCTGTTGCTACTCCCCCTGCACCCACACCTACACAAGTAGTGAGCGCACCACCTCCTGCTGCTCCTATGCCAAGTATGAATTTACCACAAATACAACCATCACCAAGCCCAGCAATGGGAACAGGTATTACTAATTTTGCTAATTTATTTCCGCAAGATGAGTTAGGTGGTGCTATAGCAAATCGTCGTAACCAAGGTATCCGAGGTTTAGTGTAATGGATCTTGCAGTATTACGAGAACAAATTGAAGCAGATGAGGGGTGTAAGTATGAAATATACTTGGATCATTTGGGTCTGCCTACTTTTGGGATTGGTCACTTGGTCACTGAAGCTGACGAAGAATATAACCAACCAGTCGGAACAACTATCACAGCAGATAGAGTCGCAGAGTGCTTTAATACAGATGTTGGAACAGTCCTCGAAGATTGTGAACGATTGTACCCCGACTTTGATTCCTTACCAGAAGAAGTGCAACTAATAATAGCAAATATGATGTTCAATATGGGCTATCCGCGTTTGAGTAAATTCAAAGGTATGAAAGCTGGTGTCGATGCACGTGATTGGCAACAAGCAGCAGATGAGATGGTTGACTCAAAGTGGTATAGACAAGTAACCAATCGTGCCGAACGGTTGGTTCAAAGGATGAGGGCAGTATGATATGGAACCAATATCCACTGCTCTTGCTGGTATCGCGTTATTTAAAAGCGCGGTAGATGGTATAAAAGGCGCAATAAGCACTGCTAATGATGTTGGAGAGATTGCTGGTTACTTGGACAACCTTTTTGAAGGGGAAAAACAAGTCCAACAACGTCGTAACCAAAAGTCTGGCGTAGGTAGTGTAGGTGATCAGTTCGGCATCAAAACAGTAGCGCAAGAAATAATCGATGCCAAATTAGCACAAGAACAAATGCAAGAAATAGCTAGTATGGTTGATATGCGTTTTGGTCATGGCACTTGGCGCAGTATTGTAGATGAGCGAGCTAAACGTATACGCGAAGCTAAAGAAGCTGAGGCTGCTGCACGAAAAGCAGCTCTTCAAAAACAAAAAGAGTTTGAGGAAAGTTTAAAACAAGCTCTAATGATAGGTGGGTCTATCATAGTAGCACTCGCTTTATTTATATTTTTATTTGTAACAATCGCTCAAGCAACCGCTTTTACACTATCCATTCTCTAAAATCTTCGGCAAGCACTTGGCTCGCTATATTAATTTTATTCCGTAAGGCTTTGAGAATACGGTCATCTACAGTTTTATCTGCTACAATATCTATATAAGTAACTTTACTTGTTTGTCCAATGCGGTGTGCTCTATCCTCACTTTGCAACCGTATTTCAAGGTCAAAATTATTACTGTAGTACACCACTGTCTTAGCTTCTGTCAGTGTTAAACCATAGCCACCTGTCCGTGGCTGGCCTACAAAATACATA
>Ga0255752_10002559_pt1 | contig 19734 bp, 17 predicted proteins | sample 011ome_25_FD_179952 | JGI IMG/M metagenome (GOLD analysis project Ga0255752, IMG submission 179952) | Coastal salt marsh microbial communities from the Groves Creek Marsh, Skidaway Island, Georgia - 011512CT metaG (version 2) | ecosystem: Environmental > Aquatic > Marine > Intertidal zone >... | reverse complement strand
TTATTAATTCACTATGTTTTTCGTCCAATGACGTCATTTGTTTATGCTGAACATTCTTGGACATCTTTCAATACAATATGGAGATTTTGATGTATATTGTTTATGTATTTTCTGGTTTAGAATAGTTTTTATTCGTATTCGTTGTGAAAAATGTATCTAGATTATCTATAAAGTTTGATATTATGAGCAATTTTTATCATTATCTGGTTAATGGCGAAACTAGAGCGAATGTTCTCACCTATAATCCAACGCTTTTTAATTACGAGCTTGACCGAATACATAACTATATTGATAAACTACACGACAATTTAGATGGTACAAGGCCATCGAATAGGATCCGAACAGACAAAGTGTATGCAACTCTACTACGACGACTAATAACTGATGGAAATGGAACCATAAACATAAATGGAACAATCTATGATTTTAGTATAGACAGTGTGCATAAGTTAGCAGAGGCATTAAAAAGAAAGGACGGAAGCACGACCTTCGCGATTGGGGGTCTCCTTAAAACGTTGCCCGAATACAAAATCCTTTCGGGCGACGGTTTATATGCCCTGGCCCAGGCCCAGGCACCAGATGGTATATTCGCTGGAAAGCAACTTGAAGTAAACCCATTTAACCCCGCCCCGTGGGGTCGTGATGCAGTACTTACAGAGATACGTCGTCTCTATGGACTAGGTGCAAACAGTTTTGTGAATGATTGTGGTTCTTCAGCAGCATATACTGTAGCAACGGCACAAATAGGAAGTCTGGGAGAAACATCTGTGCTTTCAGGTGTAGGAGATTCAAGTTCAACAACTGCGATGCTTTCTGTACAACAATTCCAAAACTGGCATCAAACGTTTATCCCATTTATGCGTCATGGTCAGCAAGTGGTATATGTGTATGCGGCGCCTTATCATAATAACCAGATTTTTTTATGGTTTTCGCTTCTTCAGGATGAGGGCATTTCTCAAGCAATACAGACTAATATTCTGAATCGAACTCGACAAGATAATCTCCTATTTTTTTCCGGTGGTAGTGCGGATGGAACTCGGGCTACCCCGGCAGATGGTACTCACCCGTATCTAGGTGTTGCTATACCTTGGAATAATCCGGAAGGGTACCCTTCAGCGGGGCAACTGGGTGGTGCATGGACAATTCTTGGAAAAGTATACGATAATGGACCAAACGACGCTGCAGACCAAGACATTCCGACTTTACCCGATGTATCGAATTATATCGCATCACAGGGGTGGAATCCAGCTGCAAGATCATGCTTAGATTTTCTTCTTACAAGAAATGCAGATGCGCTTCGGGCAAAATTTCAAGTCTTTTTGTATATTGCGATGTATATTTTTGGTATAACAGCGGTAGGAGATGAAGGGACTCCCGAATACAATAAATTGATTTTGTTTTTAATGTTAATCAAGCATTTTGGCGATAGATGGCGCGGGATTGATTCGCTGTTGTTATCAGAAGCGCGTAATCGAAACCAAGTCGATTTTGACCAGATCTATGAATTGTGGGAAGCTCTAACCGGGACATTCGACTCGTTTTTAATAAGATGGATAGTTTTAGCTGGAATGTATGGTCTCTATATCAATAAAGGAACAAATCTTATACTATCTGATATTCGTGCCCCACTAACAGACACAGAAATGTTTGATGCGAAGCTACGTGCGTATAGTGTGGTATATACCGATTATGATGCAATGAATACTGTCTATCATACTATAAACCCAACGACTCAGCAGCCGCCAACGACTCAGCAGCCGGGGCAACTCCGGACAGACGCAGTTACACTGCGGCAGGATATCTTTAATATTGCGGAATGGTTCGCTGTATTTTTCCAAAAAGCACGTCTTCATCAACCACGTGGGAGAATATTTCGAAAAATAGCATCTATTGTTGCACCGAAATCATTTTCCACAGAAATAGTAATACATAAACCAGCAAGAACCTATACTGGTACATATGTTTACCGAGAGGAAGAGATGGGTATATTATGGACATGTTTCAATATGTTACAGATATTTATAACTAAATTGTCTAATATGCAACCGTTTGACCATTTTAATATGGGGGCACCTCGCCCTGCCACAGATTTTATTGCTAGTAATCGGGATTACCCTACACAACCGGAAAAGGCTGCACTTGACACTGCATATACTTTTGTAACGGGAATAGTAACACCTTTGCGAAAAGAATATTTTGCATACATAGACAGTCAAAAGGTGCGGACAGTATGGAATAACGTGCCGGGTCAATTTACTAACTCAGGCATGTTACTATTTGCAACACGTGTAGTTAATGGACTAAAATTAGACGTTAATGAATATGCTGTACCCGGCACAGATATAGCCCCGTGGGCATTGGACACAGGTATGACTGCCGGAACAGCGTTTGTCCAAGGTGTGACTGACGGAACAGCGTTTGTCCAAGGTGTGACTGCCGGAACAGCGTTTGTCCAACAACCTCTTCTTACAATGACCATGGTAGGAGGAGGAAGTAATCAAGTTAAAAAACAAACAGGGGGCACTAGATTTGATGTTCTAATCAATACAATTCGCACAAACATTATGAACCAAATATTGCGTGATATTGGTAGTACAGGCAACACTCAAGGACCCTATCCAACATTTCATTTTACGTATACATACAACATGGACAGCAGGTCCCCTTATATATATGTATATATGAATGGGAACCCCTGGAAAAGCTTCCCATTTCCAATCTTTGCGGAATTATATCAAGATATAGAAGAATATTATTTTAGTACACCGCAACAACCTAGAATATTCACACCGAGCCAATTTGAAAACTTCAGGTTTGAACTGTATCACCGTGTTAGCACGAGTGGTCACACTGAAGAATTTCTAGCTCATCACCATGTCAACGCTCAAGAGATGGGAATGGAAGGTTTGCGACAAGTCGAACAGAATGATGCTGCGACTCTTAGTGGGAATAAAGCTTTAATAGATACACTGGCTGCATCTGCAGGCGAGACCGACAATGATGGAGAACTAGATGCATTATTAACTGAATCTTCTACGATAAAGCTAGTTGGTCATTTGAGTACGACGATATTGAATGCAATAGGCACATCTATGGCTTCAACGGACTTGGTGGAATCCACAATTGTGAGAGGACACAACAGTTATCAGGGACAATCAAAATATAATGAATGGGCGTCTCTGCAGCGTGACCGGAATTTACCGATTTCACACGCATCCTCGCCGGGGTGGCCAGTAGATGTAGCAGATTTTAACAAACGCAAACAATTGGGCGGCGCAAAAAAAGATGTAGCAAAAAAAGGTGAAAACCAAAGATGGGAGGTGCTATTCAATAAAAAGGCATACGGAGATTCGATGTCCGAATTAACAACACTATGTCGAAATAATGCAGAAAAAATGGAAGACTGTTATGGCGATGAACCTTTTACTGATGAAAATTACATAAAGTATTTGGAAAGTAAAATTGCTCTTGATACGTATTATCTAAGTTTGTATGATAATGAAGCCCTTGAACCAAGATATGTTAATTGCACCAAAGAAGAGTTTTCAGCATTTTTTGATAATAAGGTGAAGGAGGTTGATGCAGATACGGACAAACGAATGTTAACAAACACAATTAAGAACTATCAAGAATCAATCGAACAAATTAAGAAAGACATAGTGAATGAGGCTTCTGTTGAGAAGGCGGCTGCTGAGAAGGCTGCTACCACTAAGGCTGCTGCTACTAAGGCTGCTGCTACCACTAAGGCTGAGAAGGCTGCTGCTACTAAGGCTGCTGATGCTGAGAAGGCTGAGAAGGCTGCTGCGACTAAGGCTGCTGCGACTAAGGCTGCTGATGCTGTTGAGAAGGCTGCTGCTCAGGCTGCTGCGACTAAGGCTGCTGCTGATGCTGAGAAGGCTCTTGCCGAGAATGCTGTTAGAGCGCAGGAAAGGTATAATGCTAGGATGTATGATCTGAAAATGATGAATCGAATGTCCGGCGATAATAGAGAGTTGTTGCAGGCATATGGTGGAAAACGCAGAACGAAAACAATGAAATCGAGAAAACCACCAACAAAAAGAACCAAGAAAAAGCGATATGTAACCAAAACTGCCCATAAAAAGAAAACCAAAAACGCGAATCGTTCGAAGAAGAACAAAACGCGCAGAAAGCGTCATTATTAAGTATCTCTTTCAATATATACAATGTCTGAATCAACTGATATTCATATAGACATACCCGAAACCACAAAAATAAATTCCAAACATTTGAAACGTATGGTGTTCGTGATGAATGCTCTAGAAAAAGGTTGGGCAATAAAAAAAGTAGAGGACGAATATATTTTCACAAAAAAGCATGAAAATAAACGAGAAATATTTAGAGAGAATTACTTGGAAACTTTCATCCAAGCTAACTTTGATATGGACATTCTACAAAAAAAATAACGAATTGTGGGTTTGAGACTATTTATAAATAATCTCAAAACGATTCAAGTGTCGCTCGATACACGAGTGCATTATGACTATAAACCCTTTCTGAAAACGCGATTATGCAGTCATGTGCAAAAAAAAGGCATATTGACTCTAGACCACGCTCGAGCCAAAATAGTTTAGCAAAAAAGTAGTAAAAATCGAAACAACCCAAAAAGAGTAAATATGTCCATTTATAGATAAAATGGTTCACTAATAATGGTCATATGAAATGAAAAAATCTGTAATTATAAACATTTAACAATAAAACGATTTAAAATGAATTAAATCCCTTTTTCCGAAATTATTTTCTAGAACAAGAGTATAAAGAGACAATGGCTGGAGCACTCATGCAACTCGTCGCCTATGGCGCACAAGACGTTTTCCTTACCGGAACCCCCGAGATTACTTTCTGGAAGGTGTCCTACAGACGCCACACCAACTTCGCAATGGAATCCATTGAGCAGACATTTTCTGGTCAAGCCGATTTCGGTCGCCGTGTTACATGCACAATCAGCCGTAATGGTGATTTGTGCTACCGCACATACCTTCAGGTCACACTTCCTGAGATCAACCAATCCATGAAGGCCTCTGGTGCCGAGGGTGTCTATGCCCGTTGGTTGGATTTCATCGGTGAGCAACTTATCGCTCAAGTTGAGGTCGAGATTGGTGGTCAACGTATTGACCGTCAATATGGTGACTGGATGCACGTCTGGAACCAACTTACCATGACTGGTGAGCAACAACGTGGTTACCAACAGATGATTGGTAACACCACCCAGCTTACCTACATCACTGACCCCACATTCGCCAATGTGTCTGGTCCTTGTTCCGCATCTGGAGGTCCTTCCCAGGTTTGCGCTCCCCGCAATGCCCTTCCTGAGACCACCCTTTACATTCCCCTTCTTTTCTGGTTCTGCAGAAACCCTGGACTTGCTCTTCCCCTTATCGCCCTTCAATACCACGAGGTCAAGATCAACATTGACTTCCGTCCTATTGGTGAGTGCTTGTGGGCTGTGAACACCCTTGGTGCTACATCCGGAACAGCCTCTGTTTCCGCTGCCTACCAGCAATCCCTTGTTGCTGCCTCTCTCTACATCGACTATATCTTCCTTGATACCGATGAGCGCAGAAAGATGGCCCAGAACCCCCACGAGTATCTCATTGAGCAACTTCAGTTCACTGGTGATGAATCCGTTGGTTCTTCCAGTAACAAGATCAAGCTCAACTTCAACCACCCTTGCAAGGAGCTTGTCTGGGTTGTGCAACCTGATGCTAACGTCGACTACTGCTCTTCCTTAGAGGGTGGTCAGACCCTTTACAAGACTCTTGGTGCCCAACCTTTCAACTACACTGACGCCATTGATGCTCTTCCCAACGCTGTCCATGCTTTCGGTGGTCCCGCTGAGACATCCGGTGTTAACGCCTTCATCACCTCTGGTGGTCTCTTCCAAGACGCCGGAGCCATGGGTGGTGTTGATGCTGGCCAACAATGGGGTGCCGGTGCAGGAGGTATGTCCGATACTAATGTCTTCACTGCTGAAGCTGGTTCCGGCACCGAAGCTTACGGCACCGCCACCGAGGGTTCCTATGTGTCTGATGCCGGAACATTCGTTCTTGCTGAGACCGCCCTCGACATGCATTGCTGGGGTGAGAATCCTGTCGTCACTGCTAAGCTCCAACTTAACGGTCAAGACCGTTTCTCCGAGCGTGAGGGTTCCTACTTCGATGTTGTCCAACCTTTCCAACACCACACCCGTAGCCCCGACACCGGTATCAACTGTTACTCATTCGCTCTTCGCCCTGAGGAACACCAACCTTCCGGAAGTTGCAATTTCTCCCGTATTGATAACGCCACCCTTCAATTGGTTCTTTCCTCCGCCACCGTCGGTGGAACAGCCACTGCTAAGGTCCGTGTTTACGCTACCAGTTACAACGTGTTGAGAGTAATGTCAGGCATGGCCGGCGTCGCATATTCCAATTAAATTCACTGCATTATGGTGTGTGTGTATTTTAACTCTGTATTAAAAACGTAATATTTGTATAATTTCAAAATTAGTAATTATACAAATTCAATAGAACAATTCCACAATTTCTACCGTTTTATGGGGAATATTATTTATCCAATATTCAAGTTGTTGAAGTAACATATCTATTCGTGTGAGCCATTCATCATGTTTACTCTTTGAAATATCCAATACACCATACCCGTTAATTCGCCAACATGATGTTACTTTTTTTCCTTCTTGGTTCACATATGTGTCGGGATTAAATCGAATGAATACTACCGGTTTATGTCCTATATCTTGTGAAATTTCCATCAACCGTTTGTTCTGACACGAACAATCATAGGTAGTATGTTTATTCTCATCGACTTCAACGATGATTACATGACTTCCAAAATCTAAAAGCAAATCGGGTCTTCTTTTGGAACAACCATCTTGTATCTTCTTATCGGCAATCCAATTAAAATCTGGATATTTTTCAAGAACACGCTGAACCACGTTATTCTCCTTTGTTTTGTAATTACGCGATACTTGAATTTCAGGGCAGTAATGAATACAACAGGGTAAACAATACCCATCGTATTTTTTAATTCCCCGTGTCTCACAATGAGGAGCTTTGCAGAGTTCAGACCCATCACAGATTTTACATCGAGATTTCTTTTTGTCATGGATACAAAACATATTTCCCCCACATTCTAGACAATTTTGTCGATTCTTGTTATGCTCACAAATTGCTGAACCAAAACACTCGACGCATCGTCTTCTTCGTTTTCCATGTTCACAAATCGACATACCACCGCAGGGCACACAATTTTCTTTTGCACTTCCATGTTCGCATAATTCAGACCCATCACACTCCTTACACCGAGTCTTTCTCTTCAAATGTTCACAAATGCCTGCCCCTTTACACTCTACACAATGAAACCGGCGCCGATTATGAATACATATTGGATTTGGTCCTCCCATTTATATATTCTATATACTTTGTTTTATATAATTAACAATGTAATTGTATAAATTCCTAAATGCTCTCTTCCAAATTTTCCTGTTCCCTTTTCAATTTTTCTTTTTTGTTCAAATAAGCAGTTCTAGCATATTCCTTCTTTTTTTCCGGAGTAGGCGTATAATTCGTTTTTTGTATGTAATCCTTCACGCGCTTTTTATGCACTTCTTTATTATTTTCATAATATTTTTTGTTATGCGATAAATATTTATTCAATCGTTCCTCTGTGGACTGTAATTGTGTTTTTAGAGACAAAACCTCTTCCTCTAGCTCCTTTATTTTGGCGTCCTTGTCCATTGTTATACTGTATAGTGAAAAACATTTATATAATTTGTGTAAATATAATATACGCTCAAAAATGAATTCGCATCAACTAAATTATATATTTGATGCGGATACTATCATAAAAAAACAGGAAGAATGGAGAAGAAAACAGTTCAATATATTTTATGGTTCAGGAAGACCTATATTTAACATTTCCAAAGACACAGAACATTTACGATTTCACCGAAGTCCTGCTTACGCCAAAGATGTAAACGTGCGCATACCTCCTTCTGAAAAAACAAAAACAATTTTTACAAATGATATTAACAATAATAGTGCAAAAATGTAATCCCAGTTTAAGTTGAGTTTATCACTTAATTCTGTAAAATACCCCTCGCCATTTTGTTTATCTTTTAATATACAAAAATCATAATATTCGAGTGATATGATAATAGTTATTAACATGATCACGTTAAATAACAATAAATATTTATTATATGAAAAAAGGGTTATACCCATTAAATAAACAATATTATACAAAAAATGTCCAACATCTATGAAATCATTTGTGTTTGAAAGTAATAATATAAATGAGCTTAATATCCCAACGCAGGATAAAAATGTATCGGTTGGGGTTTTGATTATTTTCAACTTAAACCCCATTATAAGTGTTATTAAAAATACAACAAAACATGTATTAATAACAATATCTGGATTCATTGTATAATATATACAAATACAAAATATTATAAATAACGGGTTCTACATACAGAACACTTCCAACGGTTCACGGTTTGCATTCGATTTCCCGTTAATGTTTGTGTTAATAAACATGAAAGACATAACTGATGTCCACATCTTAATACCACTTTACTCGTTTCACCCAATATATCTAGACAAATTGGACAATCATCTGTTTCGATTGCGGTTTCTCGAATTATTGGAAGTCGTTCCCGATTCACAAGAGCATTATTTTGAACATTTTGATTTTCCCTTTCTTGTGCCCATTGTCGATAGATAGCCTCTTGAGCACGTTGCTCATCGCCAATCCGCTGTGTAAGTTCAACATAATCCCCGGTCATGATAATAACTAGGTTATTAATATTCAGATAATTAGAATATCGACACCCTTGTTGGAAATGTTCGTATCTTGCCCGTAATTCCCGTTCGTATCGTTTACTCGTTTCAATATTTGATAATATAGCATGCCGTGTTATCCGTTCGATTTCATGAGTCGGTTCCTCCAATGTGTAAGTTAAGATGTTATTTTCAAAACGAACTACATATACATTCGGATTTGGGTATACTGTAATATTAGTCCATATAATATGTGGAACAAGACCTTCAATCATCATTTTTAGCTGAGCCAATCGCGCAAAACTAATTTTGGATACACGTATAGTTCTGCGTAAATTTGTATGATAATATTCATTAGTTCGACCGAGAATGTTCAAACAAATATCAATATCATATTTCGAACAATTAGATATATTATGACCTTCTAATCGACAATGTCCACATCTTCTGATTGCGATTGGGGGCATTTTTATTTGTTTACATAGTTACACTCGATGTATTTAAACTGGTTCATTCAAATTTACATTTGTGCTATTCAAATTTTCAATGAGGTAAATTCACTTCATATGTAAAATTTGCGTCGTTCGTAAATATTATCTTGAAATTATCACGAATAAATGATACTAAACATGGGTTTAATATTTCAAAATCCAAGGGGGGCTGAATTAATTTTACCGATGTTAACGGATATGTGCGTTTTTTTACATACTTGATATTTATCAATTTAAATTGTAATAATTCATCTTCAGACAACGGATTTCGTTTATTTCTTTCGTAAAATAACCACTCGTAATAATTCAAATATTTGGTCTGACTGCAAAATGCGCACATAAAACTTCTGTATAATATGGATTCATATGATTTAAAATTAGACATATGTAAAAATAAACATTCGCTGATTGATTCCGATAATAAATCATTATGATTTTTGTGCAATAGTGGATAATCAGGAAATCCCTTTTTTGGTTGAAATGCTATAACACCTTTGCGATATATATAAATTTCATCACAATATGGTTGAGAGGCATTTACATAATCTAGTGAAAAACTTATATTATAATTCTGAGTAATCACAAAATCGAGAGTTTGTTCTCGCATTATATCACAAATAGTTCTCATCAAATCTGCATTATACAAAATAAAATCGTCATCCCATCTCATTACAATTTCATGCTTAGAAATATTCGCCAAATATTGCTTTTTTTTACCCAAATCGTTTCCAAATTCATCACTTTTTATGATTTTTATATTAGAATATTTTGCAAAGTTTGTATAATCCACATCCTCTTCACACGAATCATCCAAAATTAAAATTTCATCTATAATATTTACAATACTTTCTATTGAGTATTGAAATAATTGTGTAAATCGTCTGCAGACTGTGCATGACGTTATTGGTAACATTTGTAATTTATCTTTGTTTACTATATATTTTGAAATACATAATATATATTCAAGATATATAGAATGGCTTTTATACCTTCTAATAAATCCGATTTACAAACTGCGATTAATGCATGGATTGTAGATGAAACTTCTACTACATCAACATATGGTGATATAAATACGTGGAATACATCCCTAATTACAGATATGAGCGATTTATTCAGAAACAAAACGGGTTTTAATGGTAATATTATTAACTGGAATGTGTCGAATGTTACCGATATGCATCGTATGTTTTCGGGAGCACATTCATTTGACCGAGCCATCGGTAATTGGAATACTTCGAAGGTAACAAACATGTATTATATGTTTAGAGATGCACGAACATTTAACCAAGATATCAATAATTGGAATGTATCTAATGTAACCACTATGTGGGCAATGTTTGGAGGTGCCTATAACTTTAATCAATCTTTAAATAGTTGGGATGTTTCCAAGGTAACTAATATGGGATTTTTGTTTTATAATGCTTTAAAATTTAACGGTATCATTCGTGATTGGAATGTATCAAAGGTGAAATATATGGATTATATGTTTCAAGGCGCTACTTTATTTAATCAACAATTAGGAACATGGAATGTCGAAAATGTAACAAACATGAAAGGAATGTTTTATTACGCTGAATCATTCAATCAACCAATTGGTAACTGGGATACAGGAAGTGTTACTACTTTCAGAAGAATGTTTAGTTTTAATCCAGTATTTAATCAACCAATTGGAAATTGGAATACGTCCAACGTCACTGATATGCACGGTATGTTTTACCCACTAAGTGCATTTAATCAAGTTATCGGCGAATGGAACACATCCCAAGTAACAGATATGAGTTATATGTTTAATGGTGCGTCTGTTTTCAATCAATATATTCGCGGTTGGGATACAACCACGACATCTACTAACATGGGTTATATGTTTAATGGTGCAAATGAAATGCATAATACATATACCGGAACACCTGGATTTAGTAATAATCCTACAAACGAATTTTTCAACCAACCCTTCGATTCCAATATGTACAATACACCTCCCATTGCGAATGTAGATGTAATTGCTACAACTGAAAATATATCAGTTACTATTAATGTTATAGGTAACGATACAGACGCCGATGGCGATTCCCTAACTGTATTATCATCATCTGCTACAAACGGAACTGTTGCGATACAAAGTGACCAAACGATTGTATACACTCCAGCAACTGATTTTACCGGAACAGATACAATGACGTATACTATAAGTGATGGTCAAGGTGGAACTGCTACATCTACTGTAACTGTTACCGTGAATGTTCAAATAAATAGAGCACCTGTTGCAAATGTCGATACAGCTGTAACAAATGAGAACACATCTACTGTGATTAATGCTATTAGTAATGATACCGATGCCGACGATGATACTATCACCGTCGAATCGGCGTCTGCATTGAATGGTTCGGTTCTTGTTCAGAGTGATCAAAGTCTTCTATATACACCCAATAATGACTTCTATGGAATCGATACTATATCGTATACTATAATTGATGGACAAGGAGGGTCTGCAAACTCTACAGTAGCAGTGAGTGTTAACGAAACACCTAATACTGCACCAGTTGCGAATGCCGATACAGCTATAACAAATAAGAATACGTCTGTTACATTTAATGTAATTGGTAATGATACAGATATAGACGGGGATACTATTACCGTCTATGTAGCTACTGCATTAAATGGAACTGTTACAATTCAAGGTGATAATACGCTTGTATACACACCAGACACTGGTTTTGCAGGAACAGATACTATATCTTACTCGATTAACGATGGACAAGGTAACTCTGCAGACTCTACGGTCACCGTGGCTGTAAACACACCCCCTATTGCAAATATTGACGAAATTATAACTAATCAAAATACAAACATAACAGTGAATGTTACCAGTAACGATACCGATATTGATGGAGATTCACTTTCTGTATCTTCTGCTAGTGCATTGAATGGTACAGTTGTGATTCAAAATGAAAAAAATATTCAGTATACACCAAACACCAATTATGTTGGTACAGATACAATTTCTTACACTATTAATGATGGACGAGGTGGGACAGCAAACTCTACCATTGTAGTTGTTGTGAATTCCCAACCAGTTGCGAATATCGATGAAATAACAATAAATAAGAATATAGCAACCTTAATTAATATTATTTCTAATGATTCCGATGCCGATGGAGATTCAATCACTTTATATTCAGCAACTGCAAACTATGGAACAGTTGTTAATCAAAATAACGGCACAATTCTATATACACCTAATACCGATTATGTTGGAACAGATATTATTTCTTACACAATTCAAGATGGTCGTGGAGGGTCAGCAACCTCAGTAGTAAATGTAACCATCAATACAGTTCCTGTAGCAAATGTTGATAATATCGTTACAAATGAAAATACAGCTGTTAATATTGATGTTATAAGCAACGACACCGATGCAGACAGTGATTCTCTTGCTGTATCTTCTGCAAGTGCTTCAAATGGGTCAGTTGTTGTTCAAGGCGACAACACACTTTTATACATACCAACTACTGATTTTACAGGAACAAATCTAATTAATTATACTATAACAGACGGACGAGGTGGGTATGCAACTTCAATTGTTACGGTTAGTGTAAATTCACCTCCAGTTGCAAACGTTGATGAAATAATAACGAATATAAATACATCTGTTGAAATAAATGCGATTAGTAATGATACCGACACTGATGGTGATACAATTACTATATCTTCTGCTAGTGCTATAATCGGAACTGTTGCCGTTCAAACAAATGGACTCCTTCTTTATACACCTTCTACCGATTATATCGGTTCCGATACAATAACTTATACAATTATTGATGGACGCGGAGGAACCTCAAATTCAACAGTGAATATCTCTGTAAATGCTCTACCTGTTGCAAATTCAGATGAAATCACTACAAATATAAATACATCTGTTGAAATAAATGCGATTAGCAATGATACAGATATTGATAGTGATACAATTACTATATCTTCTGCTAGTGCTAACAGTGGAACAGTTGTTATTCAAAATGACGGTGACATTCTTTATATACCCCCAACCGATTACACCGGTTCAGACATAATTGTGTATACTATTTCAGATGGTCGTGGGGGAACGGCAAATTCGTCAGTAGCTGTTACGGTAAACACACATCCTGTTGCGAACATTGACGAAGTCATTACAAATAAGAATACATCTGTCTCAATTAACGTAATTGGTAATGATACCGATGCCGATGGCGATTCTCTCACTGTTTCTTCTGCTACTGCTACTAAAGGATTTACCATTATTCAAAGTGATAGTAACATTTTATATACACCGAATACAAACTATATTGGTAATGATACTATTTCCTACACCATTAGTGATGGAAAAGGCGGAACATCAAATTCTACTGTAAATGTTACAGTAAATACACCACCAGTTGCGAATGTTGACGAAATTTTAATAAATCAAAATATTTCTACTATAATTAATGTGATTGCGAATGATACCGATGCTGACGGCGATTCGATTGCTGTTTCTAGTGTTAGTGCTACAAATGGAAATGTCGTAATTCAATCAGATGGAACTATTAAATACACCCCCAATACTAATTACACCGGTGTCGACACAATTACTTATACTATCAGCGATGGTAGAGGAGGAACATCAAGTTCTACAGTAACGGTTACAGTAAATACACCTCCTGTTGCGAACATTGACGAAGTCATTACAAATACGAATACATCTATCTCAATTAACGCAATCGGTAATGATACCGATTACGAGGGCGATTTACTTTCTGTATCTTCTGCTAGTGCTACAAATGGAACTGTCGTAATTCAATCAGATGGACTCCTTCTTTATATACCTAACACTGATTATACTGGTTCAGACACAATTATTTATACTATCACTGATGGTAGAGGAGGAAGTTCTGATTCTACTGTAACGGTTAATGTTGATAATACACCTCCGGTTGCGAATGTCGACGTAACAACCACAAATAAAGATACGAGTGTTGAAATAAATGTGACCAGTAATGATACTGATGCCGATGGAGATTCTCTTTCGATTTCTTCTGCTACTGCTACAAATGGAACTGTCGTAATACAATCAGATGGACAACTTTATTATACACCTACCACTAGTTTTACTGGTTTGGACACAATTACTTATATCATCACTGATGGTAAAGGAGGAACTGCGACATCCACGGTAACTGTTACAGTAAATGCACCCCCCCCTACGCCACCACCAGTTATTATTAATATCCCCCCTGCAGTAATTAATGATACAGCAACAACCTATTATGGTGAATCAATTACAATAGACGTATTAAAAAATGATTCAGACGCCAATGGAGATATACTATCTGTTTCTGCTGCTACTGCTGAACATGGAACTGTTACAATAAATGATGGCGAAACGATTGAATATACACCCAATCTTAACTTTTTTGGAACAGATATAATTACTTATACAGCGAATGACGATAACGGTGGAGAAACAGATGGTTATGTAACTTTAATCAGTGAAATCTGTTTTACAAGCGATGCACTTGTATTAACCGACCAAGGTTACATACAAATTGACCAAATAGACATAAATAAACATACTGTTCATAATCAACGAATAGTTGCGGTTACTAAAACGATAAATAAATCTCCCTATTTAATTTGTATTAAAAAATCTGCATTAGGAGAAAATGTTCCATCACAAGATACAACCATGAGTAAAGACCATATGTTATATTATAAAGAAGGTAAGATTAATGCGAATAGATTAGAAGAACTTGAAACTAATGTTTGTAAAGTAGAAAATACAAAAAGTATTTTATATAATGTGCTACTCGAATCTTATGCTAATATGACTGTAAATAACATGATGGTAGAAACTCTTCATCCAGATAATATAATTGCAAAAATGGCTATATGGAATATCGCTAACCAACTTCATGAAATATCAAATCATACTAATTCTCATGATTAAATTCGAGTAATTATATAATATTATCCAATTTTACATGTTATAGGTAAAATTGAATTTACATGTATATTCTTTTTTAGACGTATACAATAATTACAAACTATTACAATGGATTTAGTTTCTTCAATATTAGAAACTTGTTTATACATACATAATAATCAAAAATCAAAAAAAATAACGTGGAGTGAACCACTTACAACAGAATTATCAACATGGACTTCAAGTGAATATGACCGAAGAAGTCCTGTAAATATAGTTCAAATTGTAGATACGGAAAATGTAGAAAATATTATACCGTCTAATACAATGCACACAATACGAAGACGACCTAGTTATGACTCGGGACTTTGTAATCTATAAATTATTTGTTCCCTTCACAATCTAAAATCACTATAATATCGGATGTTGCGCAAATCTTATCGAGCGATGCAAGTGCAATACAACTAGACCCACCTAATCCTGTATCCACATGTATTTTTTCGATTTCACTTGTTTCTACAGTTACCCCCTCGATTCCTATTTTTAATGCAGTTTCAAGAGCATATTGTTCGGGTGTATCAACTGCGATTCCATCAGACAACCCGGGTTCTTTATCACAGTCATTTGATTCTATTTTTCCAGTATCCAATGACCGAACGAATGCATCGAAGTCAGAAGACTGGGATACTATAAATCGATAATTGGGAAAATAATCAAAATAGGCTCCTATACCGATGGGTCCACCTGCTCCTATCGCGGTAACCATTGTGACCGTTTTTCCTGGAGGAACTTGTTCAATAATCTCTTTTGCAAGTGAACCATAGCCAGTCATAATATCTTTTCCACCATGCGATAAATATATACCAGCATTGTGTAAAAGGAAATCCTCTCTTTTTTTCAACGCTTCAGCATAATTTTTAGAGACACAGTCCAAGACGCTGTTTCCATTTTCACCATATTCAATCATATAAGTCAACATTTTATTGTATTTTTATGTTTTAATAAACCGGTTTCCAAATATACATGGATATACCATAGTCCATTTCGCCCTTTGTTCCGGATATAATGTCTCATAATGAGTTTTCATTAAAAAAACTGATTTTATAACTGCGATTCCATGATTTCCCGTTGATTGAGTCACCATATAATAGGGTTTATTTTCATCTATTTCAATATTTCGTAATTCTTTAAATGCATTCATTACAGAAAACAATACTCCTCGCCATTTAAATGAACCGGTAATCTGTTCGGATTCTCGCTTCAAATAAACATTTTCTTTGTAATGTTCCAAGGTTGTAGTATTCACAAACGGGGTAATTAATTGGGTTGCTTTTTCAAATTCGTCGAATGTGATAGACATATATATATTACTTACATATTTTACCAAAAACAAATATAAACGTTATTGACCTACTCTTTTGTATAGACCTTTAAACATGTCCATGAAAACACATCAAACCAAACTTCCACATACTCAAAATGACCTGTTGATGAATTGTCTTATGGAATTTTACACAGATAAAACTCGTCTTCATCAAATGATGAATATTATTAATGGTGAATCAAATATATCATTACGTATTGTCGATTGGTTCGTCACAAATTATGCGAAAAAATATTATACTGTTTATGAATTGTCTACAACACATAATAGCAGTTCACGGTTCAAAGTGTATAACGATTATAAATTAAAGTTGAAGGCTTATTCTAAGCGGCGATTTGACCCATTTTGTCGATGGGAACGTATTACTATTCCATACGACGACGACAATTATATGGAAACCACTATCGGTCAACTCAACTTTTTTAAATGGGCGATTGAACACGAAATTATCGACTATATTACGACAAATTATAACGAAATTGAAAAGGATATGAATGAACGTAACAGCATTTCAAAGAAAAAGAATGGTACAGCAGACAGTAACGAATCAGTTGAACTTACTCTTATTAACGACCACGGCAAAACACGCAAAAAACGCGAAGAATTATCTATATCTGCATGCAAATGCATTAAAAAGGAAAATGTGAAAATTATTGTATCTTTTAATTAGTTACAAAATTGAAACAATTTAAATGGTTTGTTTCAATTTAACTATTCAAAATGAGTGAATACAAAAGCAAAGTGTATCATCTAACGGCTGACTATAAAAAGTCCACGTATCAAACCGAACAATGGAACAATGTGTTGTCTAATGGGAAACATGTCCGTTTTGAAGTAACAAACTACTTCTATTGGGGCACATTTGAAATCGAATTAACAGACAAGGAAAAAGAGGAAATATTGAAAAAAAAGAGTATTATAATAAATGATTATGCGGGGGTTTCGGTCGAAAGCTTAGATGATGGGTGTGATTGCTGCGAGGAAATTTGTAATAAAGAGAGTTTTACACCGGAAGAGTTGAAAGAAATACATCGACTCCTTTATTTAGACCCGGACGACGAAGAATCTTACACAAGTGATTGTGACGACACGAATACCGATATATTAGAACAAAATGGTTGGTCAATGGACGATACGATTTATGGAATCGATACTGGTTGTGAATTGGAATGTATAAGTGGTGAAGAATAGGGCGATACTGAGGTTCCCAATGTAGATATGTTCTGCATGTAAGTATTTACATCATAGATAAAATTGAATGTTTCTATCTTATCCTCTCAATTACAACTACATATTCTTACCATGGAAATATCTGATCCTACACTCCTTGCAATGATTACTGACGCATGTAACTCATACACACCACCTGTGTTGCGGCGTGCTACTAAGAACGATTTTGCCGCATCGCAAAATTTTAACCGACCGGAACAGATTGAATCTGTTCCGGGACATCGGGAACAGGTCGAATACGGGGCAAAAAAACGTATCAAACCCTGACGCACAGGAACCAAAAGCCAACAGATTCCTTCCAATGGAAACTTTGGTAAGTCATCGGGGCGAACTTAATCGTCCTGTTTATATTACACAATTGCCGGAATGACGAAACGAACTCATTAATCGGGCTCGCATCTGATATGTCGCAATTACATTTTGTATATTTGTTAAATATCAATAAAAAATATGCTGTTTATTTTGGTTTATTTTTGTTTTTTATGTGCGTTCCCATAATTCGTCAACCAAGCCATACTTCAAACACTTGTCTGATTCCCACCACAAATCGTGTTTCAATACTTCACTTAATTGCTTTTTCGGAATGTCTGCATGTTTCTTGTATATCTCTAAGATTTTCTTCATTAGCAATGTATTATTCTCATGCTCATCTTCTAGTTCACTCATTTTACCCCACGACCCTGCGGATAATTGATGAATTAACATGTGTGCATTTGGGCGGATATAGCGCTTAGCACCCACTACACTTATCAATGTTCCGGCTGATGCAGTTGCGCCTTCAATTATTGTGTGAATCGGCACCTTACACCCAATAATAACATCAATCGCAGTTAGTGCATCAAACACTGAACCTCCAAACGAGGAAATATGTAGATAGATTGGAATTGGGTCGCAACACATATTATGAGCGAAAACAATATTTTCAATTTCTGCTTTTCGAATAAGAGTTATCATTTCAAAGATTGCTCCTCTGTCTACTTCTGCATGAAAGTAAATATGATTATGTTCCTTTGTTATTTTTCTATTTTCGCCATCTGAACTGCACTCCATATCATCGTCTGAATCGTCGTCATTCTTGATGATTATGTTTGTTTTGCCCTTTGCAGAACGAGTGGCTGTGTTACGTGGTTTAAATTGATACATGTTAGTATATCCGTATATATGGTTGCTATTAGATATTCGAACGATTTAGAATCAATTTTATTGATTGTTTGATGTAAGTATTTAGACAAATAAACCTCAATATATTATATACTATGTCTGTAATATGGCCTCAAATTGGTTCTAATATTAATGGAGATTACCCGGATGATTTATTTGGAAATTCGATTTCATTAAGTGACGACGGAACTATTGTCGCAATCGGTGCAACTTGGTATGACGACGGGTCAATTGCGTTTACAGCAGCTACCAATTTAGTTACTATAGCCGGTCATAATTATTCATATAATGATGAAATTAGTTTTGCAGGTATTACGGGGGGTATTGGGCTTGGTGATGGTGAAAAATATTACGTAGTCAACGTAACTACAAACACATTTCAACTATCTTTGACTCAAGGTCCGACTATTATGACGTTTGGTCCTGATGGAACTGCAGATGGGGGGTGGACATTCACGGCAGATACCAATTTAGTTACTAAAAATGGTCACGGATATATATATGGTGACGAGATTGCATTTTCGAATGTATCAAGTGGATTAAGTTACACGATAACAAACGGGACAGTTTATTATGTTATTAATCCTACTACAAACACTTTTCAATTATCTAGCTCTGCACCATCTGCACTTTCTATAATACCAATACTTGGAGATGGTAGTGCTACAACTACTGTTACGGTTGATAGTGATAATCAAAGTAACAAGGGTAGCGTCCAAATATGGAAAAATA
>Ga0255752_10002545_pt1 | contig 19797 bp, 32 predicted proteins | sample 011ome_25_FD_179952 | JGI IMG/M metagenome (GOLD analysis project Ga0255752, IMG submission 179952) | Coastal salt marsh microbial communities from the Groves Creek Marsh, Skidaway Island, Georgia - 011512CT metaG (version 2) | ecosystem: Environmental > Aquatic > Marine > Intertidal zone >... | reverse complement strand
ATTGAACTGTATCCAACCATCCCCACGCTTCCACACTAACTTACCACTAAGCTGCTGCGATGTCAACTATTTCACACACCCCTGCAGTACAGGCTAACTCACGCCCACCTGAAGTTGTGTCCTCTTTTTCAAAGTCACTCAGCTTAGACCAGTCTACTTTCTTAGGCATCTTCTTCTTGAACTCAGCGTACTGTTCAGCATCAATGTCCTGATAAGGTGCTTGCTGATATGTATGTTCGCTGAATGGCAGGAAGCTAATACCCGACACTTCATCAAAGTGTTCGTACACCCAAGAGCCTACAGCCATCCATTCATTTTCCTTAACTGAAATTGTTACGCTAGGCTTATGTTCGCACCAATGCCGCTGATAAGTAAGCCACAGTTCAAGCTGCTCAATGGCAGTCATTTGAGTACGTGTTACCGCACCTTTAGGTGACTTCATTGGGAAACTAAACACTGTAGTGCTATCAGGCTTCATTACGTCAGGCTCCGCTGGGATACCTTCAGCAATCAAGAACTGCGTCAGTGGGTCTTTGTTGTCGCCACGTACTGTACGAATGTAGTACGGATTGTGACGTGCATGAATACCACTGGCTGCATCAGTAAGCTGCGACACAGTGCCGCTAGGCTTCACACAGGTAACAGCAGTAGACTGTGGTATTTTAAGCTGCTTAGACATTGCTTCGTTAACAATCACTGCCTCTGATCGTAGTATCGCTAGCGCAGTTTCTAGCTTACCACCAGTTGTAGATGTCAAAGTGTTATCCATGATACCTGTCATCGACACACCCAGCAACCGTTCTTCCTCTGTATTCTTCTGCCAAATCTTACGCAGATACTTGAAGTTCGTTAATGTTGCTTGGAATGTACCCAAGATGGTAGCTAGTCGCACCTTCTCTTTCAGTGTAGCAAGAGTATCTGACTCACGTACTACTACCTCAGACAAGTTACAGAACTGATATGGACGCAAGATAATTTCACTGCAAGGGTTGCAACCGAAATCATGCTCTGTCTCACGTCTACCATTCTTAGCTGCCTGCTTCTTAGCAGACTGTCGATTGAATATGCCACGCTCACCTGACTTACTATCATACAACGATAGCCACTCACGCATGAACGTACCCATCTCAGGCTTAGTCTTGTACGCTACAGAGTTATTAGCTAGCGCACGTTGACCCTCGTTCTCCCACCACTGACCTGACTTGGCATGTGCCATCTGGTCATCGTTAAGATTAGACAATGAAATCAAAGCACTACGGCGTACACCACCGACAACTACAACCTCACCAATCTTACACATGATGTCGTGACATTCAATTGGGTATAGCCTACGTCCAGCAGCACCCTTGAACTTTTGAATACAAAACTCAAATAGTTCAATGAGTGGCTGTGGACCTGATGCACGACCACCAAAAGTCTTTAGCCGTGCGCCAGCAGGACGTACTTCGCTGACATCGAACTTAGGTATCTGTCCAGTGTACAGCATAGCAATCAATTCCTTGAGTGACTTAGCCCAACCCGGACGTGAATCACCAACCTTAATTACTGTGTCTGTATCGTGGAACTCTTCGCTAACCATAGGTAGCTTCTCAATGCAGTGACGCTCAACGCTGAAGCCAACGCCAGTGCCGCACATAAGAATGTACATAGACTCGTCAAAGGCACGAGGGCTATCTACAGGCACGTAGGAACAGTTGTATCCACCTACGTGACAGCGATCTAGTGCTGGCCCAGCAGTCATCAATGCCCTCATAGAAGGCATGATTGACTGGTTAAGTACCGCTTCTTCCAGTTCACCTCTCAGTGTATCTGGTAGCTTATAGCCATTGTTATTAAGCAAATGGTCAGCCATATAATCAAAGTATCTTGCGACAGTTTCACCCCATGTCTCCCTTCTCTGTTCGTCTTCTTTCCATCTTGCATAGCGTGAAAGTGCTATGAAGTTTTGATAGTCTGTTGGTAATGTATTACTAATCATCTCTTTACTCCGTTACTGTTCTAATGTTTCTGATGGTGGCACCTTCTATATCATAGAAGTATTCTTGTATGCCGTCTTCTAACTCCTCACCTACTCGACCATCAGCGGGGATAGGGTATTCTTCTTCATCTACATCAAGGGTAATAAACATTTTAACTCTTATCACTTGCCATTACCTCTTCAATCAACTTGTCCAGATACCACTGTGCTTTCTTCAAGTCTTCTAGTGGTTTGTCTTTGTAGTCAAAACGCCATAGGTATTTCATAATGTTGCCTTGCAGGTAGTACTTGAACCCATCACCAGTGGCAGCAGAGATAGCGTGAATACATTCAATGCCTGTCTGGTTATAATGAGGTGGACTATTTACCATATCAACAGAATCTGCTGAAGGCCACATTTGTTTTGCATCTGATTGTTTATTTGCTTGTGCCATCTTTAACTCCTCTTGTTCCCTCATTAACTTCATAAACTTTTCGTGTCTACTCATGCTGAACCACCTGTCTTTGTGTTAAAGGACAAGTGTACTACGTTACCGTCATAGGTCTTTTCTACACCTGCTTCTTCCTCTAGTTCTACATCAATATTCATCTCCGTGTCAATAACTTTTGTTACATATTCGTGTACAATATTACGTAGTTCTTCGACTTCTTCCATGACAGGAACAGAAGCACACATCATCTTAGCAAAATGCATGACTTGATAATAGTCCTCATCATCCATAGGATTATCTGGCATAGCCATAATAGATATGTCAACTTCACCCGACCACCTACCTTCGTCATTAGCGAATGGCCTGACACGGATAAGGAAGTCTTCCTCGTTTACTTCTTCAGCTAGTTTCTCCATCATGTTCATAGTTATCTCCTTTTCACTTTTGTGCCGCCAAACTTAATAAACTTTGGATGCTTGTTCTTGCCCTTCTCCTTCAACCAATCTTCAGGAATGATCCTGTCATAGTATCTAAAGCCATACTTGATACACCATTCACCGTAGGTAGATTTAGCACCCTTACGTAACTTGCGTCTGCTACTTTCAAATACAAAACGAATATCCAATTTAGGATGCTGCTTTTTAATAGCCAGATGCTTGCGTCTATCTGCTGCGGTAAACATACCTTTTGTTTCAATGATGATGCCGTTGGACAGCACGAAGTCTGGTGTGTAGGTTCTGTACGCTAGGTCTTCCCACTCAATCTTTACTTGCTCATACAAGAAGTCTACTTTGAGTTCGGTTAAGTAGTCAGATACCTTGAGTTCCAGACCGCTACGATAGCCATACTTTCGTGCTGCCCTAAATTGTTTTGCGTTAGGCAATGACATCTCCAATGTAACTTATCATTGGTGGATTCTTAGCCTGTGACTTTACAGCAGGACGCTCAGTAATATTATCCCAACAATCAAAACGATAGCTGCAGAATTTACATCCGTTATTAAGGACTTTATTACCTGTGGGCTTGCCACGAAAAGTTTCAGGCACTGGTTCAAAACATCTTTCAAACTTGTTCTCCTTTACTGTCTTTACTGTATTCTCAATCTTAGCAAGTTCAGCATCCATGTCAAGACCTGTGGCTGGCACATATTTAAAGTGACCATTAGCCTTGTTGACTACCCACCAGCCACCTGCACGTTTGCCGGAAGCCTTGGCATAACCTGCAAGCTGTCCCACGTAACCAAACCCGTCTCCTGCTGCGAGGGTATCATAAGATTCAAACTTGTTTCGGTAGGACCAGTCTGAAGCTGATTTAATATCATCAACTGCATCGTTAATGACAATATCATATGAGCCATTAATACTAGCAGTACTAAGATTAAGAGTGACTTTTTCAGAATCATTGTATTTTACTCCTGCTTCTTTTAAAAGACCTTTGAACACTGCTTCTACAATGTCTCCGATCATCATATTCATCATAAAATTAGTTGGCATAGGTATCGCTACCTCTGGCTTATTCTTTTCGTACCAGAGTTGGCAAGTGGGGCGACCCACATTAGACATTCGTATTTTGAAATCGCCCCGCTTTTTACCGCTGCCAAACTGATTGCGCAGAGCATTTGCTACGTCTGTGGCTACCTGTTGAATGGTTTCCTCAGTCATAGCACTGTCTCCACGAACCGCATCAGTCATGTACTGATGCAGTGTTAGTTCAGCGGGATGGTTCATTATGCTGCATCCTCATCGTCAATATCAATATCAACAATGTCATCTACTACGTCTACATCCTCGTCTGCCATTTTAGCGTTAGCCTTCTCTGACCAAGAGTTTAGAATGTAAGTGTTGTAGTTGTCTACCCAAGATAGAAAATTAGCAAACATGTCATGTTCCTCTTTTTCAACCTCAAGTACTTTCGTAACATCCAGAGACGCAATAGGTACGTAGTAGGATGCACCTGTAGGAATCTTACGCTCATCAGATTTTAGATTGATGATGTGCTGAATGGGAAGCAACGACATCTTGGTCATTGTCGCAAAACTTTTACCTAACTCAGTAAAAGCATCACGATTGTCAATCTCCCATACTACTGGCGTTTCATCCACGTCTACTGGATTACCTTTGTCGTCCGTAGGATTGATCATCTCAACAGTACCAAGGATTACACGAACACGCTTAATTGACTTTAGCAGTTCTTGCATCTTCTTAGGCAATGCTTGGAAGTCCTTGATGTAACCAGCCGGTTTACCGCAGTTAAACCCACCATCATTGTCTTTCAAGTCAGACTGAAGTTTAGCATCATCAGTCATAACACTTTTAACATAACGGTTAGGGTTTTTACCTGTAGCTTGAACAAAACGCTTGTACATGAAGCGTTGTAGAAACGGACGCAGTTTAATTTCTGAAGCGTAGTAAGTCGGGCCATCTGGAATTTCCAGTTTATAGGAACCGCCCTCTACTACTTCCACATTAACCTTTTTACCGTTTACTTCTGCTGGACCCATGAGTGGCGTATGGTGTATGCGAAGTCGTGCCAGTGAACTGCTAGCAGCACCTGTAGGTTTTTCATTAGCAATTCCCATAGCCTTTGCCATAGCAGCGTAGTTGTTTGTATCTATTGTCGTCAGTTGTGACATATATTTCTCCTTTCATAAAAACAGTGAGACATAGTTATATCACGCTATGTCTTTAACGTCAAGCCAATTCGGACCTATTTTTGCCTCTAAAAGTAAAGGCACATTAAATTCTACACCCCAGCGTATTGTAATCAGTTCAAGTAGTTTATCATTAGTGGCTTGTATCACACTGATAACCTGTGCTTCTTCTTCTGGGTGTACATCAATAACAATACTGTCGTGAACTGAATTTACTATACACGATTTCATATCCTTTAGCAAGGACTCAATGTGTAATAATGCAACAGGAACAATATCCGCTGTAGCAAAAGACTGCACAGGGTAATTCTTGATCTGTGTAAAATGCGACACACGCCCACTAGCTTTTCGCACCACATCCGGGAATGAAAACTCACGACCACTAGGCGTTGTTATCTTTTGTGTCTCTATAGCTTCTTTAGCCAGTCTGGAATGCCAAGCTGCGACCCCTTTGTATTTGCTGTTGAAGTGTTCGTAGTACGCTGCTTCTGCTTTGGTTCTACCGAATCCTGTTGCGCCGTAGAGTGGTGCAAACGTGTGAGCCTTCGCATCTTGGCGAGACGTAGGTTGACCAGCATCGGTAATAACTTTAGCGGTATATGAGTGTACATCAAACCCAGTAGATACTTCCTCAATTGCTACCTCATCTTGTGATAAAAATGCAGCGGCGCGGAACTCAAGCTGCGCGAAGTCAGCTTCCATTACCTTGCCACCATCGAATCGTGACACAAATACTTTCTTAACAGGAAACGTGCCGCCACGTGGCATGTTCTGCATATTAGGGTTAGCCCCACTGAAGCGACCAGTAGACGTGCGATGCTGCAGTAAGCTAACATGCAGCTTACCGTCTGGCTTAGTGTAGTTACGTATGCCCTCAACAAAAGAGGACAGGTATGTATCAACCGCACTAAGTCTACGCACCTTGTACAAGAAGTCTACCGCATCATCCATACCTTTGGTCTTAGCCCCAGCTTCAAGTAGTTCAAGGTTCTGTTTACTAGTGCTAAAACCGTTTGCACTCAACCACTTAGGTGATGGTGGCTTGAATTTGAAACCAGCCAAAGTGTCGGATGGTATAAACAGAAACCCTTCTGTATTACATTCAGCGCATCTGCTTGGTTTAGCAAATGGCTCACCGTTCTTCTTTGTCTTACGGACGTAACCTGTACCGCTGCAAGAGTGACACTGTTGCGCTACGGTTTTATAGAGGCGTTCTGTACCATAAGAAACCATGCTACGAAACGATACATCATCCATATAGGGGTCTATCTTACTAGACCAATCTACTTTATCAATCACCTTCCTACCATAAATAACCCATCCCAACTGTTCTGGGCTATTCAGATTGATAGGTGTGTCACCCATTACATTACGGACGTGTGACTGCAATGCTTTCTCTAACTCATCACGCTCCTGCTCAAACTCGCTGCGCACTTCGTCTAACTTAGATAGATCAACAGCAAACCCACGCTGGTAGATACGTGCAAGTGTGACACATACCTGATTGGTAAGATCAACTGTACCACGTAAGCCACTATCTGCAGGCGTATTTAACCGACACATTAACTTGTCAGATAGCTGCTGCGTAGCGTGAAGGTCAGCAGACAAGTACTCGCACAACTCATCGTGTGGTATGTCACGTGTGCTGTAACCCTTCTTGAAATACTCTTTTAGTGTATCCTGCTTTTTAGTCTCTAACTCATAGCGTTCTGCACAAGCCTCAAGAGACAGAGGTTCTTTATTTCCACGCTGCAAGACATACTCAGCAAGCATTGTATCAAACACAGGGCCATCATAAGTAAAGCCTGACTCCCAGAGCCAGAGCAAATCATAAGCTGCGTTATGGCAGATAAGCACTGTGGTTTCATCAAGACACTCCTGCACGATAGCGTGTCCGTCTGGTGTGGCATCAACCTCACTGTGGTCAAATGTAATGACACGTTCACTACCTTGGTCATTGAGCATACCCACGAGTGTAAGTGAGTTCTCTGCTTCAAACGGATCAAGGTGTAGCTTACCGTCTCTTGTTGTTGTTGTATTTTCTACATCAAGTGTTAATTTCATCCTGTGTACCTCGCTGTTCTATATTCAAGAACACAGTGTACCACGCCATGCCAACCTGTCAACTTATTTTTTACCACGTTGAGGTGACGTTGTGTGTCTTCTTCGTCTTGGTTATCTACTGGCGGGTTCTTAGCAATCAAGACCATCAGGTCAGCTTCTGCAGCTTTACCTGTACGTGAGCCTTCCATCATCGACTGGTTCAACAGAACCTTGCCCTCTGCGTCTGCAGATAGCTGAGACATGTAGAATACAGCACACTCATATTGCTTGGCAATCTGCCTCGCGTGTACTGCGTTAGCCTTGAGTGATTCGTCTTGCCTAGCAAAGCCGCCTTTAGCAAACTTATCACCCATGTCAAGAAGAACGATATCCGGTCTGTATGACTTGCACACAGACTCCACCCAATTCATGTCCCGACCTGTAGCATCCTTGATCTTGATGCGGTTCTTTACAGGCTCATACAATTCACGAGCCTTGGCAGGGTTCTTCTTGATCTCCTGCATAGTCATGCCTGTTGCAGCAGTGAGATATCTAGCACCTACACGATGATAACCTTCCTCGTTACACAACACAATGCAGTTAGCACCTTGTTGTGCAAAGCCGCCCGGACTCGCAATCAAACTGGCGTGGAAGGATGTTTTGCCTGTGTTTGGTCTTGCGCCAATCTCAATCAGGTGTCCTGCGTTGACCCCCTCAACCTTACGTGTAAGGCTAGGAATGTTGAATGTCCAACGTGCTTCTAGATCATTGCGTAGAAGCAATGTGTCCATGTCAATGTCATCCCACTCAATGTTTAGATCAGGTGTGAAGTCATCTCCATACTGTTCAAGCAGTAGACGCAAAGGCTCAAGGCTAGACTTGTCACCATTCACGTAGTCAAATCCCAAGTTGGCAATGTCCTCACCTACTACCTGTTGAAACAGCTTAGACAAGACTTCTTGTGCTATGTCACTACCCATAGGTTGTTCTGCCTTAATCTTGTGAAACAAGGAACTATACGCCTGCTTCTGTGCTGTAGTGAGGGTAGGATTGTTTGACATGAACAATGCCTCAATCTCATCTGGTGTTACAGTACGCTCGTAACGATCCATAGCTGTATCAATAGCCTGCTTAATCTTACGCACGTCCTTGCTAAACAAGCGGTCTGGACAACGTGCGCCACGATGATCTTCGTAGAACTCCTTGTCCATCAAACTTCTAATCAGTGATAATTCCATTTAAATTCTCCATATCTGTCGGGTTACGATATTTCAAGTCATCTTTCAGCTTGAGTACACGAACATCGTTGACGTGTCCTCGTAATTCCTTCGCCATCTGTAATGTCTTCGGTAACGCATCGGGGTCTAATGCTATAATCGCTGTTGAGAACTGTGCAAGATACCCTTTATGCGCCTCTTGTAGAGATGTCCCAAGAAGCGCAACCCCGACAAAGGAGCCGTAACCAACAACGGCTGCGCTTACACAGTCCTCAACAACAACTGCGACTTTACCACAACCATACGTGTATGGCAAGCCACTTTTTCCATATCTTTTCCATTTAGGTAGACGCTTACCGATAGCACGGCCTGTAGCATCTACGATCCTGCCATCATGCACAACAGGAAAAACAATTCTGTCATCCTTTACATCATACATTACACCCAACTCATCAGGGTCTAGCCTGTAGCGGAAGCAGAAGTTTAACACAGTACGCTTATCCCTGTGTGGTACAATGTAGCTAGGCAGTTCAAATGTCTGCGTAGCAAACTGCTCTGCACCTGCAAAGCCTGCACGTATGTCATCTACAGATAGGTGTACACGTGTGCCACCACTGACACGACAAGACACTTTGTAGCAATTCCATACGAGACTACCCATGTTATTGGTCACAGTAAATGTCTTTAGACCACCACACTCAGGGCAGTTCATACGCTTACTTTCTCCATTAGATAAGTTTAGATCATTAACTATATTATATATATTATTCATATTATATCACTTTCCTTTGCGGCAGTTAGATGCTTTTACCATGTATTTTTCTAGCTGTCAATGCACTATTTGCACTAGAATACGTATTTTTCATGTATGGCTTTACAGATTGTGGGTTAGCATGTCCTGTAACCGACATTATTTGTGCCATACCGACACCAGCTTCTACCATTTCAGTTGTGCCTGTCCTGCGTAAGTCAGACAAACGTAGTTCTTTTGGTAGTCCCACTGCATCCATAACCTCACGTGCGTATTTAGGTAGTTTCTGCAACGTGTATGGCTTGTACTCACCTTTGATAGGGTAGGGACGAGGAACTACATACTGCTGGAACCCAAAGTCTTGCTCCTGTTGCACTAGCATTTCCAACAAGTCATCTTCAATGGGCAGATGAACCTCTGCTTTACGTTTAGATTGCTCTATAAAGACACGAGCGTTGTCAAAGTCTATAGCATCCCATGTGAGCAAGCGCATGTCACCTAGACGTTGACACCATTCATACGCCATGTGGGCAATCAATCCAATGTTGCGGGTCTTAAAATCGCTGTACGCGGCCTCTAAAAAGGTTTGCATATTATCCCTAGTCCAAACTGTCTTGCGCCTCTCTGTGGCTCTCCTACGCACCGTAGAGAAAGGATTAACGTGTACGTGTTCCATTCGCACGGCATAGTTGAATAGTATACGAGTCACAGACATGACGTGATTAGCGAAAGGTATTCCTCTTTCACACCAAATATCATACGCAATCTTAGCACGTTTGCTTGACACTTGACGGTATTCTATGTTACCTAGTATTTTATCATCAATATTTGTGTCCATCATAACGCCTAAAAAGTATTGATACTGAGTCTTAGTGTCGTCACGTAAGTTCCTGTAATCAATAGAAGAATAGTACTTCTGCGTAAGTTCATTAACTGTTGTCATCTGGTCTTCCTTGTCTATGATCGTTTCCTATGTAGTATAAATCAGATGCAAGTTTTAACAGTTTGTCAAACCACATAAGATCACTTTTTAATCCATCTTGTATATCAAACACACCATAGTATCCACCAGCAATCATGCCAGCTACTGCACCTGTTGTGTCACTGTCGTGACCACGATTTACAGCCTTAATAATGCAGTCATTAAAATTATCAGTAGTTTGAAACGCCCACATTGCGGCTTCATAAGTCTCCTTTACATATCCACCAGACATAACATCATTCCTGTCAATATCAATAGGAAGACGATATTTATTGTACTTTTGCAAAGGTTCACCACAATACAATTCTTCTGCCAACATACAACTATACTTCACACACTCTTCACTACCGTGTGTCAATAGTGTTTGTTGTGTAGCGAGTTGAATAACATGTTCACGAGATGTAGCACATAAAACAATAGGAGCAATTCTCATAAGCGCACCATTACCCGAAGATTTTGAATCGGTACTCCCAGCATACACTGTGCCTGAACCGGCATAATTTTGTAATGCTTTTACAGTGGTAGTGCCTATGTCAAAGCACCGGCCTCTTGGTATAAATTCACCGTCAAGATACCACTTGAGGAAGTTTTCCATTATAGCCTGTGCATTGAAACCTTTGTTGTCCCGAATGGCGCAGCCCATTGCGTAGGCCATAGCTGTATCATCTGTCCATTCACCTTTCTGCACATCCCAAATACCACCTGAGTGGTACTTGGTAATGTAGTTGTCGGGATCACGAGCCTCTTGAAACTCTAGGGGTGCGCCAAGCGCATCACCCACGGCAAGCCCAATAAGCATACCCCATGCATGTTCAACTCTCTTTTGCATTTGTTTTCCTTTTTATAGCTGTATTATGTTTTGTTTTCTTTTTGCTAGGCTTCCACAATATTGGACGCTGCATTTTAGGTATTAGATAGTCATCTACTGCGTATATATTGTGTCTCTTTACCAATGCTAAGTTTCTCATGCCGCAATCAACCCCTTGAACTGTGGCGTTTCAATCCATGTAGCTACCTCATGTTCACGCTTGAACATATTGACAGCATCGTTGTCATTGTGTGTCTGACGCAATAGAAATCCATTACGCTCATCAGCGTATGTGGCATAGTTTGTGAAGGCACTATACAATGCAAACACATTGCGTCCACGTGTGCTAACCTCTTGATTATAAAGAGTAAACATCTTCTCAGCTTTCTTCTCTGACTTGACAATACTCTGCAGCAAATCAGGAACATTGACGTGCAGAGGTGTATTAGCCATTTTTTGTAGCTGCTCAGTCTGCTTATCGAAGGCACTCTTAGAAGCCAACAACTCATCAATGAACCTGTCCATGCTAAAGAACGTAGTGTTCTTGCGCTTGACCTTATCATGTTCACCGCGTATCATTCCATTGGTGCAGAAGAAATCAATAGCACCAAAGAAAACCATGTTGCTGCACGATCCATCCACCCCATGCAGCGCGATGATGCGTTGTGAGATATTAGTTTCGTGTTTGTCAGTCGTGATAGTAGTGGTCACGTTAGGTAGCACAATGTCCATCAATGCCCACGCATTTTTACGAGCCGACTTCCATGTAACTTGTGCGTTTACTAACTGGTCATCGGATAAGTGTTCTGTCATTGCGTCCTGCACACCAGTAAAGAAAGCGGTGTGGTCAGCGCAGTTGAACTTATCACCTACGATACCAATGTACTCACCTGTCCTAGCGTTTACTACATAACGCTTGTCGTGTACTTTAGTGTCCTCAAACTCAACCTCAAAGTCAAGATGGTCTGGGATAGGCGCAATCGCCTGCTCAAAATCTACTTCAGTTATAAAATCTAACGGCATAGTGTATCTCCTTTTTTAGTGGTAACTGATACTTGTTTATATCAGTAAACAATCACAAAGTCAACTCTTCTTTTAGTAGTTCCAGTATTTTACTTCAACACTGTCATCAACAAGTAATCGCCTTAACGTGTACCATGCCTGATCCATGTTGCGTAAGTCATCGTAGCTGATGTCACATAACTCAGACACTGCTTGTCTGATAGGTACGAAAGCCTGTAGCATTTCTAGCACAGCCTGTTGTTGTTTAGGTGTCATGCTTTTCCATGTGGCAGCAGCCTGCTCTTGGTTTATTTCCCATTGTGTCTTCTCTTTTTTCTTTGTCATACTTACTCTCCTCTCATCCATTGTGGCATTTCACGACCTTTGTTATACCTTGCAAAGCGTAACTTGTCAACAACATAGAACGCACGATAAGCCATGATAGGCCAATTCTCATCTGTCTTGAGATGGTCATGTCCACTAAAACATTGTGGGTGCGGTGTCATAAAGTTTGTTGTGTCAGGTATCTTGCAGACACCAAACTCCAACGCACGAAGATGTTTACCTGCGCCGTGTTCTTTACCATAGCGGTGTGTGTACTCACGCAGCATTGCATCATACAATCTCCAAGCAAAAGCGTAGTTACGCTGGTTATCCATAGCCCACAGGGTACATGGATGCTTCTGATGCACAGGCTTGTACAAACCATGAGCCTCTGCATAGTCAGGTGCGTGATGCCACAAGGCAGTGCATAGCATCTGTGCTTCTTCCAACGGCATCTTGACAATATGCTGGTCACATAGCTGCTTGGCTATGGCATCCGGGTGATGGTCAATTAGAAATCTATTCACTGCAATTCTCCATATACCATGTCTTGAACTTGTGAAAAGCTAATAGCTTGTATGCTTCCAAGTCAAGGGTTTCCCAATCTCGTATGCTAATGCCACATACTTCATGCGTGTTTTCAATCTCAGAATCCAGCATCACCATCAAAGCATTAGCTTCGTTGCGTGTTAGCTGTATCCATAGTGTGTTATCTTTAGCCATCGTAATCATCTCCTTCATCACGTTCATACAGGTCATCTACATCTATGCCATCACAAATGTATGAGTAGTCATAGTTAGGCATGTTAAATAGCTTGATACTACCATCCTCATTACGAATGTAATCATCAGCTTCAACATCCACTACGGCTACTGACATATCCCAAACAGTTATACCATATGTTTTATCAGGGTCAAACATTGTTATTCTCCTTTCGTGGATAATATACCTCTACCATGCTGTCGCATTTAGGGCAAGACAGTATTGTTACCATGCTAAACTCATCACCTCGTGCATCAGCATACTCATCTAGGTCATGGTCATTGCCCCATATTAGTTGGGTGTTACAGTGCCAGCAGTTCATGTGTCAATCTCCTCATCTACAACAGATACATCTCGCACCATAGATGACACACACTTCATGTCTTTGTCTATGTGCTTGAACAAATCATCCTCGCTATCGCATAGGTCTATTGCTCTTTGCATAGCAATGGTCTGTGCTTGTCGCATATCAGGTGCTTCCACTTCGTATGTGAGCAGCAGTTCAACTATGTATTTCATCGTCTTGCTCCTATCACCCAATCCTCTGCTGTATCCTCTGCATATTGCTGCGAGTGTCCAAGCAGATTAAGTTCATCCACAATAGCACCATCTTGTATTAGCACAATGGTGTAGCTGCCATCAGGTTCCTTGAACACACACGACTTGCGGTATGATATGTCCCCACGGCTGCAATCTTCATCACTATAAAACTCATGCAACAGCATCATTATTCTCCTCTGTGTATAGTGCATTATCTGCAATGTGTTCACTGATGCTAAACTCAAAGTCAAGTTCAGGATAATCTTCAACTACACTTTCCACATCGGTAGTACACCAGTCATCACCATCGGTGTATTCGCCAATGTATCCCCAGCCTTCATCAAGGTAACGTGCATTGATTTCAAAGCCCATGTCTACCAGCTTGTCAAAGACAGGGATAGGCGGCGACCATGCAGTGTAGAAGTACAGTTGCAGTGTGTTAGCATTAATGCGAGTGCATTGTGTTTCGTACACATCCCACTTTGTACCCCAGTTCTCTAGCCGCCATTCATACCAGCCTGATGTGGGTTCATTCTCATCATCACGAGGCTCTGGTATCAGATGATGACACAGTTCTGTACCCTCTGTGTTCATCACATTGTAAATGTCATCAATCATCTGGCTGTCATCGTGTGACAGGATTACTCTGTTGTCTGTATGATTAGGCATATCAATACTCCTTCCATGAATCTATCGTAAAGTATACTAACAAGGCCAACCCTGTGACCAAATACCCAACGATGAACACGTCACCCACGCCAACATCGGGTATCTGGTTTTGTACACAGAGGATTGTGTGACAGTCAAGCAGCATCGTACTCAATTTCTACCCATGCGCCGTTTTCCTCAAAGGTAGAACCTGTCATTTTTTCGTATTCGTAAACATCAGCGTCAATGTTTTCATTGAGTTCTTTTTCGTTTTTGTACACACCTAAAATGTCTACGACTTGATCTTCTGGCTCACCATCGGGGCTATTGTAATAGGCGTGGGATAAACCTGTTGGTGACATATCACCCATTATCATTATTTTTGCTACAATCATTATGGATACCTCCTACCTTGGTGTGCGGCAATAGCTGCCTGTTCTGGTTCATCTAAATCGAAAGCGCGGTTGATGATAGTAACACGCATAGCCTGTTCAGCCATACGATTACGCTGCCACTTAGGTGCTTTTTTGCTCACTTTCTTGATACGATTTTTCATCTGGGTTTTTATTCGCATCTGCCTTATCCCTTTTCCTGTTGTATTTGGTTTTGTCGTGTACTACTTGTGGCCTACGTCTATTGTATGCCGCCACTGGATTATGTATTTTAGTTATACGATATACCATAGTCAAGACCTTTCTCTGTACTGATAACGATAAGAAGTTGGCAGTTTAGCCACTTGCCAAGGTGGTAGTCTCTCCTTTCTACGTAGCGTTAGTGCTACGGACTAGGTACATGGGCAAGTCTTACTACATCCCACACCACACGCCCCTAGTCATGGCGCGGTGTTCTTATGCAAACAAGTGTTTCATTTCATCATACAACACATTGAACGCATTGGCTTCATACTGCCAACATTCAAAGAACTCGTCATCGTCTGCAAAGAAATCATGTCCAGAGCAATGCAATTCCCATTTAGATTTTACATTTTCCATCATGTCAATGATGGTAACGCCATCCTCACCTTGCGAACTCATAACGTGTTCAGCCGTTTCAAAAGACATATTCATTTGGTACATTTTAGGTATGTCAAACATTTGTTACCCCTCATCTGCCATTGTTAGGATAAAACCGGACAGGCCACACGCCGATAAAAACAGGCACATACCTGACATAACTATGTGGTCTAGGTGTAACATGATAAATGATACACAGAAAAACAGTAGGCACATACCTAGACCGATAGCCATTAGAACTAATTTGTCAAACATTTTATCACCTCTTACCCTACTACAAAACCAGACTGATCATGCACTGCCTTACCCTTGGCATACAGCGCAGACACTACACCTTGCGGCTCAAGAAAACGCAGGTCACTATCGTCACCATCGACTACATCCATGCCCAAGAATGACTTGGGTATTTGTGTACGATAGCGAAACACTACAGCCAAGCGCATACCCATTGCACGAGCAGTCTCAACATGACGCTGATACTTTTCTACACCACTGTAGCTAAATGTCAAGTCATAGATTGACGTATCAGGCACAAGGCGGTTGGGTATCTTGGTGTAGTCGTAGAACTGCACGTCCCATGCGTGGTTATAATGCACCATCCATTCCCATATCTTGAGTTCCCACCGAATGTCGGTAGTCCCATTGAGCCTAACGGCACACTTGTAGCCACGCTTGCGGCAATACTGTGCGTGTGTTTCAATTTCATGCATGAGCATAGCTTTGAAGTGATCCCAATATTGCAGCATGAATAGCGTCTTGCGTAGTCTAGACATCTGTACACTAGACATAGCACCCCTGCCAGCAGTGTTCAGGCAAGCATCAATACAGGATGCAGTCTCAGCCATAGCGCATAGATTGACACCGCTAGATGATGCAGGTGATCCATACAGTACGGCTGTACGCACACCATACTTCTGCCCCTTGACAGTCTTGGGGTTGTCAATGTTGAGCAGCTTGGTAGGAAACTCGCTAAACCACTTGGTAAACTTAGGGCTTGCGTGTATCTGTGCGACAACATCGGCTGGCACTTTAGATAGATCGTAAATGATTGTCATGTGACACCTCACTTGTTGATTGTTGGTAGTGTATTTATGGGGTGCAATGCAACACTTGTCAAGCATTACATTGCAACCAACTTAGGCAGACTTTTTGCGTCCGGTTGGCTTACAAGCCAGATCAGTAATAGAACTGATATCGAACGTGCCTAGGTCAATGTTATGGTTCTTGCGATCCAGTGTCTTGTCAACACCAGTAAGCAACAACTCGAATGTCGTCTTGGAATTGGACACAATACGCGAACCATATTCCGCTTTCAATTCACGGGCAACAGTACGACTAGCGCGGTAAGCAGCCATCTTTGACAACTTTAGACCAGTTTTCTTGTTGAATTTACGGGCAACACGAGCGAATTTTCGTGCGTTGTCCTCATTCAAATTTTGACCAGTCAGGCCAGTAGATTGTTTCCAGAAAGACACATTGATTGTTTGAATAGACATGAGCAATTCTCCATCGTTTGGTTAAACTTCATCGGGTTATGGGTATACATTACACCCCATAATCACACTATGTCAACAACAATTATGGGGTGACAATAAATATCTGGCAACGCCTAGCATACCGTCACCCCATTGTTTGTGTTTCACTCTCAATTTTCACCCGCCTTGCTAGGGCAGTTTTTCACACGCAATACGTTAGCGGCATATCCAAGGATAGCTAGGGCATCAGTTTCTTGTGTAGTTACTTGTTGAGTTTTGAGATGGATTTAACTTTACACGGCTACGCTATAGTTTACCGCTGAGTAGGACAATCTCTAAAACCTACCCTCAAATTTCGCCCCCATAAAACGGTAACTCTCAAAGCGCAATCGCGCTACACCGTCACATTGACCACCCAGAGATTTCCCTTGCCGCCCTTGCGTGTCATACACTATCTGCCTTGGTAGCTAGTGCTGTACTCACACTGGTTGCGTCAACTTTGACACACTCTGTTAGCCCGCGCTGTATCCGCGCATGGTGTGGGTTCGTGTTTATCCTGCCCTAAACATTAGGTAGAACAGCTTGGCCACTTTATAGTCGGATCAATTCGCCTTCCCGACTTGGTATTTCTAGAGACTAATCTAAACTGTTTTACTTGTCAACAATCTTTTTTCAGTCTCAATTCGGCTCACCCTCGCTAGGTACGTTGCCGCCGTTGCTTTACCTTGTAGCTACCCCTAGGGCTTGTCGCTAGTATCGCTGGCTTGTTTGCCGATGTTTAAGAGACTAAATGAAACTGTTTTACTAGTCAACAATTTTTTTCAGTCTATCTTGGCTTGGCTGTTTGCCTTGCTTCGATTTTTAGAGACTAATATTTTTGATCAGATAAGTAAACATTTTTCTTTTGTAATGATTTCAATAGGTTAAAAGTTAAGTCATTGTTTTTGTTGATAAATAAAAATACATTTATGATTCACTTTTTTTGATTATGTAATAATATCAATGAGTTAAAGATTTTTTATTTTATATTATATAAGTATAGGCTGCTTTTTGTTGGGGTAGGATATATGCACCGCCACTCGATAGGGGTGTATGTTTTTGAAAACACTACCTTTTTTCTGTACACGTTGGTGGTAACTGATACACTATCAGTTATCTTTTCAATGTTTTCAGCTACTTAGCAGCATATTGAGTGCTTTGGCTTGTTAAAACTGGCAGAAAATATATGTTTTTCGGCAGCAGCAGACAAAATACTGTCATTTCAATGGGTTAGGGCAGGAGCCACCCCCCGTCCGGGTGTACGTATATACACAGAAATACACAGATCAGTAAAATTGACTGTTAACCACAAGGGTAACTGATATGTACATATGCACAAGTAATGTGCAACATGCCTAAAAAATAGGCAACTATAGGGGCATACGGACTATTTTAGTATTTTCTATAGAAAAGATGTTGACAGGGGTTGACAGGAAATGTTATAATTGGTATAACTACACTACACTATAAGTGTTACACTTAACTGTTCCTTAATAAAACTTATAAATCACTTAAATGTACAGTTAACTAACCTTACATTACCTTTATTAATACACTTAACTGTACACTTAACTGTAGCCATATGTAATTAATTTAAGAAAGTTCTTGACAATGGCGAAGAAATCTGTAAAACTATATACAGACAACGTACTTGATGCATTCTATGATGCTATCCGTACTAATTCATTAGACCGTCTTCATATCCCGCACAGTGATGTATTCTACGTGCGCAGTGCATTGGAGGCGAAGTTTGCCCCACGTACCTTTACATTAAAAGAAACAGAAGACTACATGCGTTTAGAGGGATGGAGTGAAGGGAATGAGTGATGGAACTCTACGTAATCCTCGTCTATCTATCCGTAATCGTAATGCCCGATGGCGAGATTAAAACATACACTGCCACAGTGAATGAGTGTCCCTCTACTGAAATGGTAAGGTCTATGCATCAGCGTATGATGGATACAGGCGAGATAGTAGACTGGGGTGCTAGATGTAGCAGCACAGAAGTTCAGTTAACTGTACCAAAAGGATTGAAGACATGACTATTGAATACCGTGGTGAAACATTTGCTGGTTACAACAAACCTAAACGTACCCCTAAACACCCAACTAAATCACACGCTGTACTTGCCAAAGAAGGTGATAAGATTAAGTTGATCCGGTTTGGTGAGCAGGGTGCTAGTACAGCGGGTAAGCCTAAAGCGGGTGAGTCAGATAGAATGAAAAAGAAACGTGCATCGTTTAAGGCACGTCATGCGAAGAATATTGCAAAAGGTAAAATGAGTGCGGCCTATTGGGCTGATAAAGTTAAGTGGTAAGGAACTAAACAATGGCTACAGATAAAATGGCGACACCTGAATCATCACCAATGCGTAAAGTCGCAAGTGCAAACATGGGCGAGTTAACTAAAATGGTTGCAGACCCTAAGACACCTGCACCTGTACGTAAAGCTGCACAGAAGCGGTTGGATAGGCTGTCAAGTGTTGATCGTACTTTCTCACTAGGCTCTCGTGGTGAAGGTAACTACAGCAAGGGCGGTGACGCTACCAAGAAAGTACCTGTAGTCACTATCGGTGTAGGTATGGCTGAAATGAAAAATAGCAAGAAAGCTGAAATGATGGGTGGCGGTATGGCTAATAAGAAAGCCCACAACTATGCCACAGGTGGAATGGTCAAGAGTAAGTACTAATGGCTGTTACAGGCAGAAATAAGCCACGGCGTAATTACCGTAAAGAGTACGATAACTACCAAGGCACAGCAGAACAGAAGAAGAAACGTGCAGGCCGTAATGCAGCACGTAATGCATTAAAAAGGGCAGGGGTAAATGTTAAAGGAAAAGATGTTGCACACCGTAACGGCAATCCAAAAGATAATCGTAGGGGTAATCTCACGACTCAAACAGCTAGTCAAAACCGTTCTTTCCCACGGAACCGGTCTGCAGGCAAGCGTAACGCACGTTCGTAAATATAGTATTCGTTATCTGGGATGGGGGTTGCTCTATATGGGTAAGCCCTTTACTTGTGTTGGTAATTGGTTCTGGAAATTGCACCGTACAGTACTGGACTGGAATAAGTAATGCCTAATCTAAATAATGTAAAACTGACCACAGAAGGTATTACAGTTACCAGTACGGC
>Ga0255752_10002543_pt1 | contig 19853 bp, 28 predicted proteins | sample 011ome_25_FD_179952 | JGI IMG/M metagenome (GOLD analysis project Ga0255752, IMG submission 179952) | Coastal salt marsh microbial communities from the Groves Creek Marsh, Skidaway Island, Georgia - 011512CT metaG (version 2) | ecosystem: Environmental > Aquatic > Marine > Intertidal zone >... | reverse complement strand
GATACGTGTTCCCTTGTGATGAAAAACATTTTGAATGTGTCGCCTTTATCACCCGTCACAAAGCTATGATATTTTTTTGGTTCAAATTTTACCTTGTCGGTAAACCCATCACAGATTAACAAAAACTCTGCATGTTTCATTGCCTTTTTTAAGCTTGTGAAATACCAACGCCGTGGGTTCTCTTTTGCGTTTGATTGTGTGCCTTCTTTCATTACCCATACATTTTTCATGTTATGCGTCCTTTCTGCCAAATGGTTCATCATTGTAAGCCTCACGGTAAAGCTTTTTCTGTGTATCTGTTAAAGAGCGAAAGTATTCAATGCGATTATATCTGCTATAATATGCGTCTTTTGCGCCTTGATTATATGCATCGCAATCACCTTGCGTGTAATAGTACCATTGACCATCATCACCCACGTAAGCGGCACCTATTCTGATATCTTTTAACATGACAGACCTGCCTTTTCTATTTCATTTAATTTGTCTAATGCTGCATCAATAGCACCTTGGTCATCACTTTCAAATTTTTGAATAATCATGTTACTAATCGGAATACTTTGGTATCCATGATGTAATTCGTGCATCTCGGCCACGACATAAGGACGCTCATAATCGCCAAAATAATTTGACCATTGCCCGTCTTCAAAGACAAAAAGATTATAATATGACATTGTTCTGTCCCTTTCCCTATTGATTAAACTTTTACCAAATCGACACATTCAACGTGATAACGTGATACGATATTTCCGTCGGTCAATTCTTTGTTTGCACGATTACCCGCGACGTAATCACACCATGAATTCCACCAAAAAGCGGAACCTTGAATTTGCGTCATTTTTACATAATCGGCAATCTTGGCACGACGTGTAGCAGGTTTTACTTTGCCAAGCTTTACGGCATTGGCGTTCAAACCCAATCGCGTCAAATTATGGCTGTCGATGCATGCGACGTTAAATCCAAACATTTGAGCAACAAAGGCAGCTTTAACCATGCCGAGATTTGGCACATTCAAGAATAATTCAATAGCTTCAACGCAACCGTCGATGCTATCAAGGCCATACTTTTGTTCGATATATTTAATTTTACTATAAAGAAAACCGTCATGCTTTTTGGCATATTCAAGGCCATTGCCTTTTTGTCCCCACATAAAACGTGATGATGATCCTAATGTGTTTACGTCTTTAATCTGTCCCTTACATGTTGATAAACCCGCTTGAATAGTCGTTAGAACAAATAAGACAACAGGCACAACAGATTGATTTTTGTCTGATATGTTGCGGATTGCATCAACATCACGCGCATAGGCGTTAATTGCGATAGCTTTGTCGGTTGTTGCATTCAGTACTTTCATTTTGTGATCCTTTCATGATCAAGATATATTCCAATGTAAGCATATGATGTTTTCACTGCCTGTTGAATGTTGAACCGATAAAAAGAAAAAACACAAATTATTTTTTTACCCGGGTTGATCACGAAATGTTTCAATGTGTTACAATCTGTGATATGCATAAAAGTGAATATGATATTTATATTTATAATGTATATACACGCATGACAGACCGAGAACGGAACAAAAGTAGAACAGAAGTGTACAAAACGCCAAACGCGATTTTATGATATCTGCATCGGAAAAATGAGTTTCGGCGCTGTATGACGCTAAAATCGGGCTGTGTGACGTTTTTACGTTTTGTTCTTATGAATGTTTCATCTTTGTTCTAGTCGGTAACAAAATGTTACAATTTGAAATAAAACGTCAGAATTATTTATGCATAAATGCGATTGCGTGAATATGTTAAATGAATAAGCGTTCAATTAATATGTGATCACAAAATGATATAACAAATATACGTGATCACAAAATGTGATAACAAATTAGGGGTATGGTATTTTTGTGATCACAATAGGGGATATGTCATGCACGTTTCTTTATTTTGTGATCACATACCAAATTGGTAAGGTTTTCTGACCACAATACGCAATTAATTGATCAGATATCACCTATAAAAGCGTTATATTTCAATAGAATAGCAGTGTTTTTCTTTATTATTTTTACGATTTGGCACGAGCAGCCTTGTTTTACCACCGTGCGAGGGCCACTGGGGGGTGTGGCGTATTACGTATACGTACAAATACACAGAAGAGGCTTTTTTAAAGCACAACCTACAAGTGTAGACAGGTGGTGTATGGACCAATAGTAGTAACTTTATGTTACAATATGTTACAAAACTAGAAGATATGACATTTTAGGGATTGACAGGGGTGTGTTTTTGCGTATAACTGCGTAGCAGTAGCAGCCTATAGTTAAACTATAAGTGTTTTAACTCTTTAAATAAGTAATACATATAAGTAAAGTAGTAACTTATAAGAGTTATAACTATTCTCTAAGTGATGTAAATAAGTCGCTGGACATAGGAAAAGTTTTAACACTAGTAAAGTTGCAAATATGCAAATATAACTATTGCAAAGTTGCAAATAACCTGTTACTCTTTTATTTGTAACACACTTACTCCTGTATAACTATAATAAGTGTTACTAACTGGTACGTGTAGCATTTATAGTGTAGCACCCTCCCTCGTTTCCTCTCTCTAATACCTGTATTTGCGACACGTACCACATTTTCCTTTATAAATGTGTTGACAATGAATAATAACCGAATACAACTATATGCATCAGATGATGTAATTGAAGAGTTTTACCGTGCTTTAGCTACTGGTGATGCTAATACAATTAACCGTGTACATATCCCCAAGAGTGATGTCTTTTATGTAAGAGCAGCTATAGAAGCTGATACAGGTGTGAGATACACATTGGATCACGTAGAGAGAGCTATGTACCTTGAAGGTATGCTTGATCGTAGAGATGTACTAGATCCTGACAGAGAACGTGATGGCGTTGGTTAAGTTTATACCCGTTGTGCTACTGTTAGGTTGTAACACTATAACCTATACCGCATCGTGCAGACCAGGTGATGCTGTATGCCAGAGAAACCAGAATGCACAAACGCTTGCTATCATCGGCCATACTGAAGCGGCTACACAGCTTATGTGTGAGGATAGCGATATTCGTGATACTCTTGGTGAGTCCTGCGCTGGGCGGTGATGTAACGGGTGACTTCTCTACGTCTAACGAGAATAGTGTTGTAGACAGTAACAATGTAGATGAGACTGTTACGAATAACTACAATGGTGCTGGTGCTGGCAGTGCTGCCCCTGTAATGTCTGCTATAGCTCCTACAGTAATGGGTGGTGGTGGTAACGATAGTTGCCTTATCTCACGTCAGGCTGGTTTGCAAGTAACTCTCTTTGGTTTGAGTGCTGGTACAACGGTACAAGACGAGCATTGTAATAGACGTAAGAATGCTAGGCTGTTAGGACTTCCACAGGCAGTAGGTGGCTTAGGGTTACAGGTATCAGCTATATCTGTATTATGCCAAGACCCTACAGTGTTTCGTAGTATGATGTTAGCTAACACACCATGCCCTATAGCGGATACTAGTAACGGTAAACTTCTGATGGGCAAGAAAGCAATAGATAAATACAGGGAGAATCCAGAGCAGTACATAGTAGGGTACGAACTGGACAGGGAATTTTGGGATACCTTGCTAAAGGTAGAAGAGGAAACAGATGAAGTTACAGCAGCTATTAAAGACGACGGCCCTAAGCTCAGCCTTAGTGATCGCTTCAGGAGCAGCAAACGCAGATCTAGCGACTGAGCTGTCTGGACAAGAAAAGATTGACTACCTTATCCAAAGTTTGGATGCTATCAAGACACGCTTAGAAGATGGTTCAGTACTTACTGTAGGTGCTGTAGGGTATGCTCAGATTGGTGGTGTCGTTAATGATGATGCCCTAGCTGATGGTATTATCTCTAGCCAAGAACTAAATGAATACCTACAAGCTAAAGACCTTGTGCTTACACATGACTACGCTATTGCTTCAACAGCAGAGCAGATGTTTATGCAAGAGTACGCTGCTAACATGAATAGCTTGTCTGCTGCTGTAGATACACTGACTGCTGCTACATCTACTATTATGACTGCTGTAGAGGTAATGGAGATAGCTGCCCTAGCTGATACTAAGCCTGAGCAAGTAGAACTACAGGCTATGCTAGAGACTGATGCATATAGCATTGACGCAACAGAGGTATCAGCTTATAATGATGCTGTAGCTGCTGTAGAGGGTTATGCTCAACAGGCTGGTGCTTTCATGGCTGCTGCTAACAATAACGAGCTAACTGCTACTGTAGATAACTACGCAGCACAAGGTAACTTCATGGTAGGTAGCTACACAGCTATTACGTACACACAGAGCATTGACGAGTTTGTAATCACTTGGGCTGACTCTGGTTTTGGCACAGGCTTTCAGGGTTACCTTACACCTGACATGAAGACTGCAGAAGATGTCTATGCAGCAGGTGAATACATTAACACATACGGTGGATACCCAACACAGTAATGAGCATGGAATTTAGCATAGGTGGCTTTAACGTCAAAGGGTGGATGGTTGCAGTAGGTGTACCCGTCCTCTCTAGTATATCTGGCGGTATCTACTTTGGCTATGACACCCTAAACCGTTTCTTTGATGCAGAGGCTGGCGTAGAAGAGGCTCTAGTGGGTGTAGAGGACTTGGATGGTAGGGTAGGTGCTATGGACAAAAGGGTCACCTCTGTGGAGACTACAGCCCAGCGCACACTAGCCGAGACAGAAGCAGCCCTTATTGTTCGTATACAGACGCTAGAACAAGCTATTGCTGATAATGATGTACGTGGGTTGAACCAGAAACTGGCACAGCTAAGCACTAACATGACACAGATTCTTGAGCAGCAGAAGGTACTACTGGACCTACGCAGCCAAGTTGATAAAGCTACCACTATTACAAGTGGACTAGGTGATACACTAGATACGTTAAAGACTGAGATTGACGATATCTGGAAAGCATATGATGAACTAGTGGATAACCCCCTATGACAAAACAATTACAAGAAGGTAGCATTTGGGCAGAAGCTGACGCAGACGGTGACGGTGTAGTTACAGATGCTGAGATAGAACTTTTTGAGCGTCGTGTACGTTTCGAGAATGAGGACAAGAAAGAAGATGCTCAAAGAAATATGGCTTGGTTTGCTCTCTTTGGTATGCTTCTTTATCCTTTTGCTGTTGTTATATCTGCTGGCTTTGGTATTGAAACCGCTTCAGCTACCCTTGGAGATATGGCTCCTACCTACTTTGTATCTGTGGCTGCTATCGTGGCGGCATTCTACGGCGGTCAAGCCTACTCGAAAGGTAAAAAATAATGCCATATCAGACGAACGGAAAGCGGGACTACAAAAAGCAGAACGCAAAGTACGACTCGCGCCCCTCTGTAAAGAAGGACCGTGCTTCCCGAAATGCTGCACGTAAATCTATGGAAGATGCTGGTAAGGTACGTAAGGGTGATGGTAAAGACGTAGACCATAAAGATGGTAACCCACGTAACAACAGCGGTAAAAACCTTCGTGTACAAACTAAATCACAAAACCGTAGCGTTCCACGTACAAGCAGTAATAGGAAAGCAAAATGACGGAGAAGAAAGATGCTAGACTTACTAAAGCGGGTGTGGCGGGTTATAACAAACCAAAAAGAACCCCAAGTCACCCCACCAAAAGCCACGTCGTCGTCGCCAAAGAGGGTGATAAAATCAAAACCATCCGCTTCGGAGAGCAAGGTGCAAAAACCGCAGGTGCGCCAAAGCAAGGCGAAAGCGAAAAAATGAAGAAGAAACGTGCTTCGTTCAAGGCACGACACGCAAAGAATATTGCTAAAGGCAAAATGTCTGCAGCATATTGGGCTGATAGGACGAAGTGGTGATGCCAGTACATAAAGTTTCAGGTGGTTACAAGTGGGGTAAGACTGGTAAAGTCTATAAAACTAAAGAAGAAGCAGAGAAGCAAGGTAAAGCTATTTATGCTTCTGGTTATGCAAAAGGTGCACAGACATCTAAGACTTCAAAACAATCAACAAAGAAAAAGGATAAGTAATATGCCAGGTGGAAACAGTACATCACGTCCATACAATAGATCAGAAAAACAAGCATCTTCACGTCGAAAACAACGTGTAGATCTAGGCCGAAAAATGTTACAAGAAGCTACTAAAGGTAACATAGATAGAAAAGTAGCAGAGCGTAACATGAAAGAGTTATTTAATACAGAAGGTCACAAAAGTGATACTAAAACTGTGTTTAACGCAATAAGTAAAGAGATTGATAGAAAGATCGGTAAGAAGTATATGCTTGATAAGAGTACGCCTAAAGGTACAACAGGCACTCGCAAGCCATCAAATTACTACAAGGGCGGGTACTGTGGTGCATCTAACCCAGCATCACGTCCTATGAAAAAGGGCAAGTAATGTCAAAATTCTATGATAAATATAAGAAGGCGTTAGAAGCGCACGGCTACAAAGTAGATGAACACGGTTGTGTTTGGGATGCACGTGGCAATCAGGCTGCAGTAGAGGATCGCTTTGGTAACGTATATGCAAGCGATCCTAATGTTACTGAAATCTGTCGAGTAGAAGAAGCTAAACCTAAACCAAAGCCTAAACCACGCAAGGCTACAGATAAGGACTTAACTGAAGATGTCGCTTCTACAGACTGGTAAACCAGCACGTAAGAAATCTGTATGGGGTCATAATACTGGCACCACTACAGAGATCGTGTATACGTGTCCTGCTAATTGTGTGTCAGAGTTAACGTTTATCCACATACATAACTCTACAGGTAACACTAATATTACTGTAGAGTGGTATGTAGCAGCAGACTCTTATACTTCACACTTCTTAGAGGGTAAAAACCTTGGTGCATCAGAGTATGTACAGTTTACAGATATAGAACTTGTGTTACAAGCTGGTGATAGGATTCAAGTTACACCTGATACTGCTGCACACATCGACACTATTTTAACTGTAACTGAAACCTTTGTGCCTGTAGGGTAACGGGTATGCATAAATAGGTACTACTGCCTGACATAATATAAAGTATAACTATCTCCGCACACAACAAAGGAGATCGTGATGCTTAAATTTCTAAAACGTGTCTTAAAGGCAATCGAAAAAGCGCAACAAAAACGTGCTGACTACTACATGCTAACTAAATTCACAGATCGTGAATTGCGTGATATTGGCATTGGTCGCAGCCAAATTCGTGACGTTATTTACAACGACAAGTAAAAAGTGCTTGCATTTGTAATAGTTATACATAAAACTATATGCAAGCCCTAAAAACAAGGACAACTTTATGGCAAGAAATCTAACAGAAAACCAGCAAAAGTTTCTCGAAGTCTTGTTCGACGAAGCGGGTGGTGATGTTGTACTTGCCAAAAAGTTGGCTGGTTACAGCGATAACACACCTACTCGTGTAATCGTAGAGACATTAAAAGATGAAATTGCTGATGCTACACGTACATACTTTGCACGTATAGCACCTAAAGCTGCTATGTCTATGGTAGGCGCTCTATATGACCCTACCGAGCTAGGCATAAAAGAAAAGATGGCAGCAGCTAAAGACTTGCTAGACCGTGCAGGACTAGGAAAGACAGAAAAGGTAGATGTCACATCAAGTGGTGGCGTATTCTACCTACCCCCAAAAGAGGGTACGAATGAGTAGACCCTTCCATATTGGGAGGGATCTAGGCTTTTGGGAATTACCAAAACCACACAAAGGTAAAGAACGGGAGTGGCACGTAATAGCTAGAGTAAGCAAGAACGTACCATTTGGCTATAGGGTACATCCTGACGACGAAGATCTCTTAGAGCCTATACCTGATGAACTAGAAGCATTAGAGCTTGCAAAGCAACATCTAAAGCAGTATAGTTTACGAGAAGTAGCGAATTGGCTAACAGCCCAGACAGGTCGCAGCATCTCACACGCAGGTTTAAAGCAGAGGATCGAAATTGAGCGAAGACGTAAAAAAACTGCTACAATTAAACGGAACCTCGCCAAGCGGCTCCAAAAGGCGCTATCCAAAATCGAGGAACTCGAAAAAAACAGGGTCGGGGCGTACTCCGAAAGCGAGTAAGGAAACAGTCACACCCCCAGTAGAGACTATTCCTGCACAGGTCGCCCCAGCAGAGTTCGATGTCGAGGCTGCACAGGATGTCGTGTTCAAGCCAAACCCCGGCCCTCAGACGGACTTTTTGTCTGCATCAGAAAGAGAAGTACTTTATGGTGGGGCTGCAGGTGGCGGTAAGTCATATGCGATGTTAGCTGACCCTCTGCATGGCTTGAACGATCCTAACTTTAGTGGTCTACTTGTACGACATACTACAGAAGAGTTACGAGAACTTATTCAGAAAAGCCAAGAGTTATACCCAAAAGCTATTCCTGGGATCAAGTGGTCTGAACGTAAGAGCCAATGGATTAGCCCAAAGGGTGGTAGGCTCTGGATGTCTTATCTTGATAAGGATATGGACGTTAACAGATACCAAGGTCAGGCGTTTAACTGGATTGGTTTTGACGAACTTACACAATGGCCCACGCCTTATGCTTGGGATTACATGCGTTCTCGTTTGCGGTCTGCTCATAGTAGCAAACTAGGTTTGTATATGAGGGCAACAACTAACCCTGGTGGTGCTGGTCACTCTTGGGTTAAAAAGATGTTTATTGATCCTGCACCTTCTGGAAAGGCATTCTGGGCTACTAATCTTGAAACTGGCGAAACTATTACATATCCAAAGGGTCATAGCCGAGAGGGTCAACCTCTTTTCAAACGGCGATTTATCCCCGCTAGTCTCTTTGATAATCCTTATTTGAGCGATACTGGCGACTATGAAGCCATGCTTCTATCGCTACCAGAACACCAACGAAAGCAGCTACTAGAGGGTAATTGGGATATTAATGAAGGAGCCGCTTTTCCTGAGTTTAACAGATCCATCCACGTCATTGATGCTTTTGACATTCCCGAAAACTGGACTAAGTTTAGAGCTTGCGACTACGGTTACGGATCTTACACGGGCGTTCTCTGGTTTGCTGTCGCACCAAATGAACAGCTTATTGTATACAGAGAGTTATATTGTTCTAAAGTTACAGCTTCTGATCTAGCTGATATGATCCTAGACGCAGAGAAGCATGACGGTGGAATGAGATACGGTGTGCTTGACTCTTCTTTATGGCACAACCGTGGCGACACGGGACCGTCGCTTGCAGAACAGATGAACATGAAAGGTTGCCGATGGCGTCCGTCTGACCGTTCTCGTGGCTCTCGTGTCGCAGGAAAAAACGAAATACATAGGCGTTTACAGGTAGATGAATTTACTAAAGAGCCACGTCTTGTATTTATGTCAAACCTAACAAACACTATAGCACAAATACCTACTATACCTCTAGATAAGAAGAACCCAGAAGACGTAGATACAAACGCAGAAGATCACTTGTATGACGCTTTACGTTACGGGATTATGACAAGACCACGTAGTCACAGCATTTGGGATTACAATCCAGAAACTCAACGTACTGGCTTCCAAGCTAGTGACACAACATTCGGGTACTAAATATGGCAGAAAACGAAGAATTAAACTTTGACACCGACGAGGTTGTTGCAGCAGAAGATATGGGTGATAAGATCTTTGCTCAAAAATCAAGTTTAATCACATTTGTACATGACCGCTTTAAGCGTTCTGAGGATTCTCGACGTTCAGATGAAGATCGTTGGATTAAAGCCTATCGTAACTATCGTGGTTTGTATGGTAATGATGTAAAATTTACAGATACTGAAAAGTCACGTGTCTTTGTTAAAGTTACTAAGACTAAAACACTAGCAGCGTATGGACAGATTGTAGACGTACTATTTGGTAACAATAAGTTCCCTCTATCTGTTGATCCATCTGTTCTTCCTGATGGTGTAGCAGAAGCGGTTCATATTAACATTGACCCTATGGCTTCGCAAGCTGGTGATGCTTTAAAAGCTGTTACACAGCAGCAACCATCACGCCCATACTTGATTGATGGTACTACAAAGCTAAATCCTGGTGAGACTATGAACGACTTGCGTAAGCGTTTAGGTCCACTAACTCAAAAGCTTGATGCTGTATCTGAGAAGGTTGTAGAGGGTGCTGGTACTACTCAAACCACAGTAACCTTCCATCCAGCTATGGTAGCTGCTAAGAAGATGGAAAAGAAGATCCATGACCAGCTGCAAGAGTCTGGTGCTTCTGTACATCTACGCTCTATGGCATTTGAGATGGCTCTACTTGGCACAGGTGTCATGAAGGGTCCGTTTGCTGTAGATAAAGAATATCCTAACTGGAACGAAGATGGTGAGTATGATCCACTAATCAAGACTGTTCCAGAGTGTAATCACGTATCTGTTTGGAATTTCTATCCAGATCCAGAAGCTACATCTATGAATGATGCGGAGTATGTAGTAGAGCGTCATAAGATGTCACGCACACAGCTACGTGCATTAAAGAACCGTCCATACTTTATGGAAGACGCTATCCAGTACGCTATTGATAAAGGCCCAGACTACATCCAGAAACATTGGGAAATGACTATGGATGATGATCAAACTACGCCTGACTCAGAACGTTGGGAAGTACTAGAGTTCTGGGGTTTTGTAGACACAGATATGCTAGAGCAATATGGCGTTAAGATCCCTAAAGAGTTAAAAAAGCTAGACGAAGTAAACGCTAACGTATGGGTATGTAACGGTGAAGTAATCCGCATGGTACTTAACCCATTCAAACCTACACGTATTCCTTACTACGCAACACCTTACGAGCATAACCCATATAGCTTCTTTGGTGTAGGTATTGCAGAGAATATGGCAGACACGCAGACGCTAATGAATGGCTTTATGCGTATGGCTATTGACAACGCTGCACTTTCTGGTAACTTGATTATCGAAGTAGACGAGACTAACTTAGTACCAGGACAAGACCTAAGTGTCTATCCAGGAAAGGTTTTTCGTCGTCAGGGTGGCGCTCCTGGTCAGGCAATCTTTGGTACTAAGTTCCCTAACGTCGCTCAAGAGAACATGCAATTATTTGATAAGGCAAGGGTTTTAGCTGATGAATCTACGGGATTTCCATCATTTGCCCACGGGCAGACTGGGGTATCTGGTGTGGGGCGTACTGCAAGCGGCATTAGTATGCTCATGTCTGCTGCTAACGGTAGCATTCGTACCGTTGTTAAAAACGTGGATGACTATCTTATTCGGCCTCTAGGTCGAGCATTCTTTGCATTTAACATGCAGTTTGACTTTGATGAAAGCATTCGTGGTGACCTAGAGGTTAACGCTTCTGGTACAGAAAGCTTGATGGCTAACGAAGTACGTTCACAACGTCTAATGCAGTTTCTTCAAGTTGCACAGAATCCAGTACTTGCACCATTTGCAAAAATGGATTATATTATACGTGAGATTGCAAAGTCTATGGATTTGGACCCAGACAAGGTTACAAACTCCATGCAGGACGCAGCTATCCAAGCCGAAATCCTAAAAGGGTTCCAAGCACCACAACCTGCACCAGTAGGACCAGAAGGTGTACAAGCCCCACAGGGACAAGGACCACAAGCAGTAGCAGATACATCTGGCGGTGGTGGCTCACAAGTAGGCGTGGGTACAGCACCTACACCAGGTGAGCAAGGATTCACAGGTAATGTCGCTTAAACAACTAGTTAATACACCCGAAATCTGGAATGCATTTAACGAAGAGCTAGATGCTCTGATTGCACAACAACAACGCTCTATGGAACAGCAAAATGACCCTACAAGTATATATCGCTTACAGGGTCAGATAAACGCTTACCGCAATCTAAAATACTTGAGGGACAAAGTGAATGGTGGATCAAAGCCCTAGACCCAAGCCGCGCCCAAAGCTAAAGCTTTCTTATAATGACTTGATGAAAATTGAGCGTGTTGTAAATGCTGAAGCAAAGGGTGAAGGCGTAGAGGGACGTAACGCTGTACGTGGGGTTATCTTTAATCGCCTCATGTCACATCGTTTTCCAAATACTGTAGACGAAGTATTATCACCTAGTCAGTTTGAGCCTGTTCGTAAGTATGGGTCTATTGATAAGATTCCTGTAGATGAAGATTCTTTAAATGCTCAGATTGCAGAGATGGCTGATTATATTCAGCTAGGTGAAGATGCATCAAAGGGTAGCACATTCTTTCTAAACAAAGAGCTATCTAAAAAACGTGGTACAGACTTTGCTGGTGAAAACCCTATGGTTATTGGTAACCACACTTTTTATAAAGGCTACCAAGGTCAAGAACCTGTAACAGATGTAAACTTTTCACACGACATCGAACTAGATTATCAAGGTTATGATGAAGGTGGTATGGTATCCAAGTTTATGGATATGATCACCGCGCCTGTTAGTCGTGAATATCGTAAAGAAAAGCCTTTAAGCGTAAAAGCAGCAGATGAAGCGATAAGTTTAGCTACACCTATTGACTCTATTGCAGAGATAAAAGATGAGCTTGCGAAAGAAAACCCTGATTACCTAAAGGTAGGTATGCTAGGTGGTATGGAAGCCGTTGGGTTACTTGGTGCTGGTGCGCCTAAAGCTGCTCTGTCTATGGTTCGTAAGGGTGCTGATATGGCACGTCAGACTAATAAAGTAATTGACGTACCTACTAACATCCCTGCAGTAACAGCACGTGGAGCTAATAAAGAGTTTAAAAACACAGTAAAAGCCTACAAGTTATTTACTAAAGGTGAGGATGGTAAGCTTTATCCTTTGTTTGTAGATGCAGACACAGAAGTGCCTGTAGGCCAATACATGAAAGCTGTGTTTCCAGAGTACCGCTTTAAAGCAGAAAATGGTAACTTCTATGTACCATCACGTGGTACTGCTGGTAAACAAGGTACAGGTGATAATATTAAGATACCTGATCAAGAAACACGTGATATGTTAATTGAAGCAGGTTTCTTACCTAAAGGATCAACATCAAAAACTATTAGAGCTGTTGCTGCAAGACCTGGGTGGCACGCTGGTGATACGCCTGTAGCTAAACATATTGGTCCAGAGGTTGTTATTGATGGTAAAACGTATAAGATACGTGGTGACGATCAGGTTTGGGCAGAAGTAGAAATGCCAGCAGATACTGACTGGCAAGCTATTGCAGATAGCAGAGCATCTATTGTTAAGTCAGGAAAAAACAAAGGTAAGTTAAACGTAAAGACTGCACACATTACAGACGAACTACCAGAAGGTGGTTACTACCGCTATAAAACCAACCCTAACATGGAAGGGCAATGGTTAATTAGTGGTGATATGAAGGTTAACCGCATTCTGGATCGTGACGAAGTAAAGCGAATAAATGCAGAAGCTGGATTTGAAGACTTGCCAACAGAGGCAGAATTAAGAGAACAACTAGGCAAAGGCTTTGCCGCTGGTGGATTAGCAGGAGAAGATATGTACCAAGGTGTGGATGACTACCAGATGGCAGAAATGGGTGCTGGTATGAAAGAGGGTGGCTCTGTACGTAATCAGACAGAAGCTGTATTTAAATCAGCACGTGGTTATGCCGAAGGTGGTGAAGTAGGTGAAGCACCAGATACTACTATCGGTGTAGATCCTGTATCAGGCAATGAAATCCCTATGGGTGCAAGACCAGAAGAAGTACGTGACGATATCCCAGCGCAGTTGAGCGAAGGTGAATATGTTGTTCCTGCAGATGTTGTACGCTTCTATGGTGTACGTTTCTTCGAGGAATTGCGTACTGGTGCTAAACAAGGTTATGCAGATATGGACCAGAACGGTCGTATTGGTGGTGAGCCTGTTGGTCCAGAAGGCATGGAGATGATCGAGCCAGAGGATGACCTTCCGTTTGACATCTCAGAGCTACAGATGGTTGATGATGATGAAGAGATGCCTGTAGGTGCAGCCGAGGGTGGTTATTTTGAACGTGCTATCAATCGTGAAAAGCCTATGAATAACTTTGAGAAGCTGCTACAATTCTTGTTCAAAGACAAAGATGAATACGGCGAAACACCTATTGACCGCTATAAAGCGCAAATGGGTGAAGATGATGATATGGGCTTCTTTGAAAGCATGATGGGCAACCCTATTGAGCGTGGTGAGCGTAAGTGGGGCAAACAAGGATACGTTGGTGGCGGTGATGTTACTCCTGTCCCTATGAACACTTTTAACCCCATAGGTAGTGCTTCTGCTTATGAAATAAAAGAATATGTAAATGATGCTGGTGAGGTTATGTACATTCAATTCTCGAATGGACAGCCTATGACGTTTATCCCACAAGGTTTCAAACCTAAAGGTACTGCAGCAGAGCAAGCAGCTACAGGTGAAGGTGTAGCAGCAGAAACAGCACCAACAACAGCACCATCAGATAATAATAATTACGATTTATCTACAGAGATGGGTAAAGTAGATGCAGCCTTTACTGACGGTGCATCTGCTAAAGACTGGACCAAAGCTACAGCAGATGAATTTGCTTCTGCTAGAAAAGGCTTAGGCATAATGGGTACAGCTGGTAAAGCTGCAGGTCTGCTTATGGGTGGTCCTCTTGGATTGGCTGCTGGTATTGGCACTCAAAGCCAAGCACGTGTCAAAGCATATGACATGATTGATGGCATTGCTTATCAGCTAGAGACATTAAGCCAAGACCCTGTAGCAAACGAAGCAAAAATTAAGGCTCTTAATGATCAGAAGAAAGAGCTACAGAAAATTGTTTCTACTGGTGATGACGGTAAAGATAAAACCTTTATTGGTAGCACAGGTATCTACGGTGGTCAGACAAGTATGTACGAGCGTCTATCTGATACGGGTGGCGGCGGCTACGACGAGTCTGGTAAACCTATAGGTGACGGTAAAGTATCGTTTGCTGATACATGGCTTGGTGACTTACTTGGTGCAGATGGTAAGATTGGCGTACAAGGCGCAGGTCTTTCAGAGTCACGTGCAGGTGCAAGACGTTCTGGTACTGGTGCAGAATATGAAGGCGATAAAACCAGAGCAGAAGCACGTATTGCAGAGCGTAAAGATACACCTTATCAAGCAGCTATTAAAGCAGCAGAAGCAGCACCAGCTGGATCTAAAGAGCAAAAAGCAGCCTATGGACAAGCATCAGCTGAAGCTGTAAAATCTTGGCAAGCAGCTACAAACGCTGTTGCAGCAGCACAGAAATCTGGAGATGCTGCAGCAATGCATGAAGCTATCCGAGCACAATCAGATGCAAGTAGAGCAGCAACACAAGCTAAACAAAAAGAAACAGGTAAAACAGGTTTCTGGGGGTAAGTTAAAACTAACTCCGATTCTATATAACAATAAGGCTACCCAGCTTCGGCTGGCCCCAACATAAGGAGAAAAACATGTCGGAAGCCCAACAAGTTGATATCAAGAAAGAGATTATCAGCGCAGCACCCCATCAACGTAATGCAGCACGTATTGCTAAAGATGAAGCAGAACTAGAAGCACTCAAAAAGTTAATGCGTGGCGAAGTCGATGAAACAGAAGAAGAAACCGACGATAGTGAATCCGATAGCGAAAGAGCTACGGACACCAAAGTACAGAATGAGAGTGCTTCAAAACAAAAAGTTGAAGCAGAGTCTGAGAGTGAAGCACAAGAAGATGATGCAGGACTAACAGCAGAAGAAAAAACTTTCAAGCAGCGCTATGGTGATTTACGTCGCCACATGCAAGAGAAAGAAAAAGAGACTTTAGCTAAACTAGAGAAGCTACAACAGCAGCTAGATGCAGCTACAAAGAATGAGCTTGTACTACCAAAGTCCGAACAAGAGATTGATGCGTGGGCAAAGCAATATCCTGATGTAGCTGGTATTATTGAAGCTATTGCTGACAAGAAAGCTAAAGAACGTGCATCTGAGTTAGATGGTCGCTTAAAAGAGATTGAAGCTATGCGTACTCAGGCACGTAAAGAAAAAGCAGAAGCAGAGCTATACAGCTTACACCCTGACTTTGCTGAGCTTCGTGCAGATGATGCATTCCATGAATGGGCTAAAGAGCAGCCTAAAGTGGTACAAGATGCATTATATGATAATGTAGATGATGTTAAGTCTGTAGCACGTGTACTAGATCTTTATAAAGCCGATAAAGGCATTAAAACAAAACGTGTATCTACAGAGGATAAGAATGCAGCTTCGTCAATAAAAGCACGTAAAGCTGCGCCTATTGATCCGAATGACTCTTCACGTTACTTGAGCGAATCACAGGTAGCAAAGATGTCTATTAAAGAATATGAGCGTCGTGCAGAAGAAATTATGGAAGCACAACGTTCAGGAAAGTTTATTTACGATATGTCAAAAAGATAGTTGACAAACTTTATATCGTAAGTAAAACTATAGCATATACACCATAATAGTGTGTATGCTTTTCACAAAGCACTAGCCACACAAAGAACTACCTCAAAATATAGGCCCAGCGCAGATAGGACGGCCATCCTTGAAGCATAGCTGACTACCCTAATATGACGAGCCTCTTTAGTGGATATCGTGTTAATCGTAAACGCCATATCTATAAGGAGAATTAACTATGGCTATTACTTCCGCATCTGGTGGTTTCACAGGCAACTGGTCACCCATCATTTACTCAAAACAAGCACAGATCGCTCTTCGTAAAGCGGCTGTAACTAACGCAATCACCAACAACTCTTACTTTGGTGAGATTGCAAACCAAGGCGACGTTGTACGCATTCAAAAAGAGCCAGACGTAACTGTTAACGCTCTGCAGCGCCACACAGCTATTTCAGTAGAGAAACTAGCAGACGAAGATTTCTCTTTGACAATCGACAAAGCTAACTACTTCGCGTTCAAAATGGACGACATCGAAGACCAGTTTGCAAACGTTGATTACGTAGCATTGGCAGCAGACCGTGCCGCCTATAAAATGGCTGACGCAATGGACGCAGACGTTCTGTCTTACTTGTCTGGTTACACAACTGCAGGTGCAGCTATCACCACAACTTCTGGTGACGCACAACACCCAACAGCAGGTAACCTAACTGGTGAATGGCTAACAGCTAACCACCTAGACGCATCTGACTTCGGTAACCTATCTGGTGCTGCATCAGGTAACGTCATCCCACTAGCACCACGTCTTCCAGGCGCGACTGCTTTGTCAACATCTACTGTTTCTCCTTTGACTGTCGTAGCACGTATGGCTCGTCAAATGGACGTTGCAAACGTTGACTCACGTGGACGTTGGTTGGTCGTTGACCCAGTATTCGTTGAAATGCTGAAAGACGAAGATTCACGTATGTTGAATGCTGACTTCGGTGGTTCTGGCTTGATGAACGGCTTGGTGTTGAACAACTTGCACGGCTTCCGTGTATACGTTTCAAACAACTTGCCAGCAGAAGGCACAGGCGCAGGAACATCTGGCGCAACATTGCGTTCAGACAACTACGGTGTTATCGTTGCAGGTCAAGACGAAGCAGTCGCATCAGCGGAGCAAATCAACAAAGTTGAGAACTACCGTGACCCTGACTCCTTCGCAGACATCGTTCGTGGTATGCACTTGTATGGTCGCAAGATCCTTCGCCCAGAAGCTCTTGTCTCTGCAATCTACAACGCAGCTTAATAGTATTACTTTGGGGCTGGCATTAGCTGGCCCCATTGTGCTTATACAAAAGGACATTCCCAATGGCAATCACTACGGCAATGTGTAACAGCTTCAAGCAAGAGCTTCTTGGGGGTGTTCACGATCTTGATACCGATACTTTGAAAGTGGCTTTGATTAAGTCATCTCCAGCAGGAACCTACGGTGCTGCTACAACTAACTACTCTGACATCACAGGTAACTCTGATGAAGCAGTAGGTACAAACTACACTACAGGTGGCCAAGCTTTAGATAGCCCAGTCATTTCACTATCAGGTGGTACAGCATTCGTTGACTTCGCAGATGAAGTATTCTCTAATGCTACTGTATCTGCTGATGGTGCTATCATCTATAATGCGTCACAAGGCAATGCAGCTATTGCAGTCTTTGACTTTGGTGGTACAGTTACATCTACATCTGGTGACTTTACTATCGTATTCCCAACAGCAGATGCGTCTAACGCAGTTATTCGTATTTCTTAATACTAGGTTTGCACAATGGCATTAGTAATTAAAGATCGTATCAAAGAGACAACTACTACTACTGGTACTGGTGATGTGTCTCTGGGTGGTGCAGATGCTACCTTTGATACGTTTAGCTCATGTATGTCAAATAGTGACACTACATATTACGCCATTGTGCATACTACTTACAATACAGATGAGTGGGAAGTAGGACTAGGTACGTATAACTCTTCCACTAACGCATTAGCACGTACCACAGTTTTAGCTGGATCTAACGGCACATCAGCAGTTAACTTCTCAGCAGGTGATAAGAATATCTTTATTACCTTCCCTGCAGATGCTACAGCAGGTAGATCTATACTAGGCTTAGGCACGGCAGCTACTACAGCAAGCAGCGACTACGCTACAGCATCACATACACATGTTATTGCTGATGTAACAGATTTTACAGATAATAGCACTAACTGGGATACAGCATATGGATGGGGTGACCACGCATCTGCAGGTTACTTAACATCTCTATCTAGCAACTCTATAAAAGACCTATCTGATGTGTATTCCTCTATGGCTCCTACTGATGGGCAGGTTTTAACTTTTGACACAACTAATGGCTGGCAAGCTGAAACACCTGCTTCTGGTGGTATAAGTAGTGATGAAGCACTTGCTTTAGCAATCGCATTGGGATAGAATAATGGCAAACACATTTAAGAATTACACATATCAGAACGTTGGGACTAGCAGTCAGACTATCTACACTGTTCCAGCGGCAACCACATCTGTTATGATTGGTATGAATATCGCAAACACTAGGACATATATGATCAAGGTGGATGTTGTTGCTGGGGGTGTGTACATTGTAAAAGATGCACCTATTCCAGCTGGCGCTGCCTTGTCTGTACTTGATGGTAAGATTATCTTAGAGGCGGGTGACACTGTTGCTATGTCTTCAGATAGTCTAGCAAGTGCTGATGTTATTGTGAGTGTACTGGAGCAAAGCTAATGAGTAATCAAACAGACTTAGTTGCTCTATCTCAAGGTAATGCTACTGGCCTTACGCCGTTGGCTGGGTCTGTGGTGCAGGTTGCTTATGAAAAATTTTCATCGCCAGTAAGTGTTAGTGCGTCTAGTTACGACGTAATTACCATGAACTTCACACCAATGTACTCCACATCTTTGTTGATGTTAGAAACAAGCGTTTTTATTGGGGCAACAGATAGTGGCTCAAACATTGATATAGGTATGAAGATACTTAGAGATGGAACGCAGATTACTACAGGTGCAAATGCTTCGGGGTCTTCTGGCGGAAACGATGTTTTAGATGGTGGTAATGATTTTTGGAATGCTGACAATAGGGGTGGGTGGTTTCGCATGAGGTTTAGCGGAACAATAACTACTACCGCAAATAGTACATCTCAGACAACTTTTATTGTTAGGGTTCAAACAGATAATACAAGAACAATTAATATTAACAGAGCGGCTCAAACAGCAAATATGACAGGTGTTTCACATTTAAAAGTAATGGAGATCGCACAATGAGTGGCTACATAGGCGCAAGAGTACCCGTATCAACCGCTGGTGCTGAGAAAAAGAAAGTCTATCACATTTCTGGTACAACCAGCACCTTAGCTTCTGGTATTGCTGTAGGTGGTTTAACTCATGTGTTTCACAATGGTGTGCGGTTACTAGAAGGCACAGACTACAGTATTGCAAATGGGCTAATCTACTTAACTACAGCGGCACTAGCGGGTGACCAGATTGCAGTAATAACATATGCTACTATTACACCTGTGCAGAACAGTGTGACAGGAAACTTAACAGTTACAGGTGATGTTAACTTTGA
>Ga0255752_10002541_pt1 | contig 19856 bp, 14 predicted proteins | sample 011ome_25_FD_179952 | JGI IMG/M metagenome (GOLD analysis project Ga0255752, IMG submission 179952) | Coastal salt marsh microbial communities from the Groves Creek Marsh, Skidaway Island, Georgia - 011512CT metaG (version 2) | ecosystem: Environmental > Aquatic > Marine > Intertidal zone >... | reverse complement strand
AGTAGGTCACGCCGGGACCCTTGACCCACTGGCCACCGGTGTATTGGTCATTTGCACCGGACGTGCGACCAAGTCCATCGAATCCCTTCAATCTGACTCCAAAACGTACGAAGCCGGTATATGCCTCGGCGCCACGACACCTTGCTTGGACGCGGAACTCCCTGTGGACCATTGGACCGATGCGCAACACCTGACCCTTGATGCGATTCGCGAAGGAGCACAACAATGGACAGGCGATATCCAACAAATGCCGCCGTTGTACAGCGCAAAAAAAGTAGACGGCCAAAAAGCGTATGCGGTGGCCCGCAAAGGAGGTGAGATCAACCTCAAGCCTGCCGCAATCACCGTGAACACCTTCGAAATCAACTCTGCAGAGCCGAGCCTTTTCGAAGGCCACCCGGTTGTGCAAGTAACGGCCACCATCGACTGCACCAAAGGGACCTACATCCGAGCGCTCGCCCGTGATTTGGGCAAAACATTGAATGTTGGAGGGTACCTCACTTCCCTCAAACGCACCCGAAGTGGAACGTTTGAATTGGCCCGCTGTGCGCCATTGGAAGCCATTCTGGCAGCCATCGACGCCATGCCGGGAACCAACCTTGAGAAAGCGGTTGACCTTTGATTTCGAATTCCTTAGCTTTGCCGACCATTTCTATGCCATGAAATTATCCTCCTTCAAGTATGACATTTCGCCCGACCTCATTGCCAAGCACCCCCTCGACAACCGGGACGACAGCCGGTTGATGGTGGTGCACAAAGACTCCGGCAAGATCGAGCACAAAATGTTCAAGGACGTGCTGGATGAGTTCGATGAAGGCGATGTCTTCGTGGCAAACGATACGCGAGTATTCCCTGCTAAACTGTACGGCAACAAGGAGAAGACTGGGGCCGTCATCGAAGTTTTCTTGCTTCGGGAATTGAATCGCGAGAGCATCTTGTGGGATGTCTTGGTCGATCCCGCGCGTAAAATCCGAATCGGCAACAAGTTGTATTTCGGTGAGAACGATGAGCTCGTTGCCGAAGTCATTGACAACACCACGTCGCGTGGACGAACCTTGCGCTTTTTGTTCGATGGCTCCTATGAGGAGTTCATGGATGTCATTTTTCAGTTGGGCGAAACGCCCATCCCGAAATACCTGAAGCGAGAAGTAGAACCTGAAGACCGGGAACGATTCCAGACCATTTATGCCGATAAATTGGGCGCCGTTGCGGTTCCCACAGCCGGTTTGCACTTTTCCAAGCAGCTTATGAAGCGATTGGAAATCAAAGGCATTGACATGACCTACTTGACGCTCCACATCGGTTTGGGCACATTTCGACCTGTGGAAGTTGAGGACCTGACGAAACATAAAGTCGATTCTGAACAGCTGATCATCCCGGAAGATTGCGTGGCACGCGTCAACCGTGCGAAAGCGGAAGGAAAACGCGTTGTATCCGTTGGAGCGACAGCAATGCGCGCCATGGAAACATCCGTGAGCACCACGGATACCCTGAAGCCCTTCAGCGGTTGGACCAACAAATTCATCTTTCCGAAATACGACTTCAAGATTTCGGATGCCTTGATCACCAACTTCCACACGCCGCAGAGCACACTGCTCATGTTGAGCTCCGCATTTGCTGGATATGAATTGATTATGGACGCCTACCAAGAAGCGATGAAGGAGAAGTATCGCTTCTTCGCTTACGGCGATGCCATGCTCATCAAATAAGTTTCTTCGCCCTGGCGAGGATACGATTCACAACCTTTGGCATAGAATGTTGGATGAATTCGCGACGGGTTTCGCGAACTTCGTCCCAAATCAAACGGTTACTGATACCATGACGAACATTTTTACCCCCCTCCGTGCAGCACTGAGTGTGACTGCACTGGCCGCACTCGGATTGCTTTTGACGAGTGCAAGCCCGGCATTTGAACCGCAACCTGAGCTGGCTATTGGCGCCAAGGCCCCCCTGGCCGATGCGTTGATGATGAACGTAAACGGCACCCAAATGAGCCTCAATACAGCTGCTGGTCCCAATGGTGTATTGGTGGTTTTCAGCTGCAACACCTGTCCATTCGTAATCGGCAATGGCGAGAAAAGTGACGGTTGGGAAGGTCGTTACAATGAAACCGCAGCATTCGCGAAAGAAAACGGTGTTTCAATGGTTTTGATCAACTCTAACGAAGCCAAGCGTGACAATCACGACAGCATGGAGGCCATGAAAGAGCACGCCAAAACCAACAATTACGGCATGCCCTACCTGCTTGACTCAGGCCATCGATTGGCGGATGCCTTTGGCGCCCTCAAAACACCCCATGTCTACTTGTTCGACAACAACATGACCCTCGTATACCGCGGTGCCATCGACGACAACGTCAGCGATGCCGATGCGGTGGAATCCCGTTACGTGCAGGATGCCATTTCAGCACTCGCCGCTGGAAAGCCTGTATCGGTATCGGAAACGAAAGCCGTAGGCTGTTCCATCAAGCGCGTCGCGAAGTAACCGATTACAGCGGCACATTTCCGTGCTTCTTGCGCGGAAGCGTATCGACTTTGTTTTGGAGCATCTCAAATGCTCGAATCAGTTTGGCCCGGGTGTTGTGTGGAAGGATAACTTCATCCACATAACCTCGGGCCGCTGCATTGTATGGATGCGCGAACAGCTCCGCATATTCCGCTTCCTTTTCTTTCCAAGTCCTTTCTGGATCGTCTGAAGCAGCGATTTCCCTTTTGAAGATGATCTCCGCTGCACCCTTCGCTCCCATCACGGCAATTTCCGCCGTAGGCCAAGCGTACACCATATCTGCCCCAATGTGCTGGCTGTTCATCACGTCATAAGCCCCGCCGTATGCCTTGCGCGTGATAACCGTAATCCGCGGTACGGTGGCTTCGCTGAATGCGTATAGCAGCTTCGCGCCGTTCGTGATGATGCCATTCCATTCTTGGTCGGTTCCCGGCAAAAAACCGGGCACATCTTCGAAGACGAGCAACGGTACATTGAACGCATCACAAGTCCGAACGAACCGAGCAGCCTTCGTCGAAGCCTTGATGTCCAGCACACCCGCCAAAAACGCCGGCTGATTCGCCACCACGCCAATGCTCTTGCCCGCAAGGCGCGCAAAACCACACACGATGTTCTCAGCGTAATCCTTTTGTACCTCCGTGAACGAGCCTGCATCACAGACTTCGTTTACGACTTGGCGGATGTCATAAGGTTGTTGGGCACTTTCCGGCACCACCTCATCCAGGGCAGGTCGAACCTCATCGCCAGGGGTGTAGGCCAAAGACAAAGGATCTTCTTCACAGTTTTGCGGCAGGTAACTCAGAACGTCCTTGATGTGCTGGATGACCTGAGCCTCGTTTGGTGCCGTAAAATGGGTCACGCCTGATTTCATGGCATGCGCCTTGGCTCCGCCCAGGTCTTCGCTGGATACCTCCTCATGCGTGACGGTTTTCACGACGTTTGGGCCGGTCACAAACATGTAGCTCGTCCCTTCCGCCATGAAAATAAAGTCCGTGAGGGCCGGGGAATACACCGCTCCTCCAGCACACGGTCCGAGAATGGCACTCAACTGCGGAATGACCCCGCTCGCGCGTACGTTCCGGTAAAAAATGTCCGCGTACCCGCCGAGCGAAACCACGCCTTCTTGAATGCGCGCGCCCCCACTGTCGTTCAAGCCGATGAGCGGTGCGCCGTTCTGCATGGCCAAATCCATCACACGGCATATTTTTTTGGCATGTGCCTCAGCCAACGAGCCCCCGAGTACCGTGAAATCCTGACTGAAAACGTACACCAACCGGCCGTTCACGCGGCCGTAACCGGTGACCACTCCGTCGCCCAGAAATTGCTGCTTGTCCAACCCAAAATTGGTCGACCGGTGCTTCACCAACATCCCGAGCTCCTCGAAAGTACCGGGATCCAACAGCAAATTCAGTCGTTCACGTGCCGTGAGTTTACCCTTCGCATGCTGCGATTCGACGCGCTTCTCCCCGCCACCCTGCAACGCCTGCTCGCGCAATTCATTCAACCGTTTTCTTTGTTGCTCCATAGCGCAAATCTACACAACGCCCGACCGCTTCCCGACAATAGGAAAGACCACCTGTCTCGTAGTACCTTTGTGCGACTGAAAAAACGCTGAACGAACACTGCACTCATGCATCGAACGCACACCTGTGGCGAACTGCGCGCCGAACATGCAGGACAATCCGTAACCTTGAGCGGATGGGTCCAACGCACCCGGGATTTGGGGGGAATGACTTTCGTAGACGTCCGGGACCGATACGGTTTGACGCAATTGGCTTTCAACATGGATTCCAACGAAGCTTTGTGCTTGAAGGCTCGAAAGCTTGGCCGGGAATTTGTCATTAAGGTGACCGGTGCCGTCAAAATCCGTGAGGCGAAAAATGCGCAGATGCCCACCGGCGATATCGAAATCGATGTGACTGCGCTTGAAATCTTGAACGCGAGCAAAACGCCACCTTTCACCATCGAAGACGACACGGACGGAGGAGACGATTTGCGCATGCAGTTTCGTTACCTCGATTTGCGCCGGAAGCCTGTTCAGCGCAACCTCATGCTGCGTCACCGCTTGAGCATTGAAACGCGCAAATACCTCGATGCGGTGGAATTCATCGAGGTCGAAACCCCTTATTTGATCAAATCCACTCCGGAAGGCGCCCGTGACTTCGTGGTGCCTTCACGAATGAATCCGGGTCAGTTTTACGCGTTGCCACAAAGTCCGCAAACCTTCAAGCAGTTGCTCATGGTGAGCGGGTACGATCGGTACTACCAGATCGTCAAGTGCTTCCGCGACGAAGACTTGCGCGCCGACCGCCAGCCAGAATTCACGCAAATCGACTGCGAGATGGCGTTTGTAGAGCAAGAAGACGTTCTCCAAACATTCGAAGATCTCGTTCGCCACCTGTTCAAGACCGTGTTGGAGGTTGACATCGAGTCGTTCCCGCGCATGACGTATGATGAGGCGATGGAACGTTACGGAAGTGACAAACCCGATGTGCGCTTCGGAATGGAATTTGTCGACTTCGGATCGGTAGCGCAAGGCAAAGGCTTCGGCGTTTTCGACGGAGCGGAAGCCGTACTCGGGATTGTGGCTCCGGGATGCGCGGAATACACGCGCAAGCAGTTGGATGCGTTGACCGACTGGGTCAAACGCCCTCAAATTGGTGCCAAAGGCCTCGTCTATTGCAAATGCAACGAGGACGGCACCTTCAAGTCCAGTGTGGACAAGTTCTTTGACGCCGATGCGCTCGCCGCCTGGGCGAGCCACTCAGGTGCCCAAGCAGGCGATCTCATGCTCATGCTCTCGGGCGATCTCCACACCGTTCGCCGCCAGCTCAATGAGTTACGCTTGCACATGGGCAGTGCGTTGGGCTTGCGCGATCCAAAAACCTTCAAGCCGCTGTGGGTCGTGGACTTTCCGCTGCTTGAATGGGACGAGGAAACGGAGCGATACCACGCCATGCATCACCCGTTCACCTCACCCAAGCCCGAACACTTTGGCCTCATCGACAGCGACCCCGGTGCCGTTCGCGCCAACGCTTACGATATGGTCATCAATGGCGTTGAAATCGGTGGCGGTTCCATTCGAATTCACGACAAAGCCGTGCAATCGCGCATGTTCGACCTGCTCGGCTTCAGTCCCGAAGAGGCGCAAGCGCAGTTTGGCTTCTTGATGAACGCGTTTCAATATGGCGCACCGCCCCACGGCGGGCTGGCACTCGGTTTCGATCGACTCTGTTCGCTCTTTGGCGGCAGTGACAGCATCCGCGATTTCATTGCGTTCCCGAAAAACAATTCGGGCCGCGACGTGATGATCGACGCGCCAAGCCCCATTCACGACGAACAATACGACGAACTCTACCTCCGCTCCACTGCACCGAGTGACGAGGCGTAAATCCAACACCATGTACCCACCCGAACTCGTAGCCCCTATGAAAACCGACCTCACCGAGGCCGGAGTAAAAGAATTGTTGACGCCAGAGGACGTTGATACGGCGCTGAATGCTGCAGGAACCACCCTCGTTGTGATCAACAGCGTCTGCGGTTGTGCCGCAGGCTCCATGCGCCCCGGTGTCAAGCTCGCCTTGCAACACAACAAATTGCCTGAGCACCTCACCACCGCTTTCGCCGGTGTCGACCGCGAAGCCGTGGATCGTGCACGAAAGTTCATGCTGCCTTACCCGCCCAGCTCTCCGAGCATCGGGTTGTTCAAGGACGGTCGATTGGTGCACATGATTGAGCGCCACCACATCGAAGGTCGCACCGCGGAAATGATTGCGGAAAACCTCCAAATGGCCTTCGACGAATACTGCTAAGGCAGGTACAACTAATTTCGGGCACGCTCATGCCCTTCAAAAAAGCCATCCAACGCCTGGGTCCAAGCTGGTCTGCAGCCTGCCTCACGTGGTTGTGGGTGGCTTTTTTGCATCCGGATGTGTTTTTCCGACCCAACAGCGTGTTGCTTGCTTCGAGCCGGGACGCGGTCAAGAATGTGTACACGTTGGCTTGGCAATGGGCGCACAGCACACCGTTCAGCCCAGAATTCGGCGGCATGGGTTGGCCTTTTTCCGAACACGTGTTCTACACAGACGGCCATCCTCTCCTTGCGTGGCTCACGGGCGGGTGGCTCGTTCCAGGGCTCATTCCAGCAGAATGGACCGCTGGAATCCTCCACGTGCTCATCATCGCTTCTTGGGGAGCCGCTGCCGGTGTCTTGGTCAAAATCGCCGGTCATTTCCGCGTGAACGCTTGGTGGGTTCCATGGGCATGCAGCCTCATCCCCTTATTTCATCCCCAAGCACTGCGCTGGACGGGGCATTATGCATTGGCTTATAGCGTAGCCCTGCCGCTTTCATGGTGGCTTCAATTGCGGTGGAACGAGCGGCCCACTTGGAAACGTTCCGCCATCCAAATCCTGAACCTGAGCATTTGGCTGTTGACACATGCATACCTCGGAGCGGTTGCTACTGCTTTCGCCGGTTTGGTCGGCGGATTGCATATGGTATTTCAGCGAAAGCAAAGCGTGCAACGATGGACTCAACTCATAGTGACAGCCGCTACACCCTTACTGCTTTACGTGGGGTTGCTGACCATTACGGACGGGCATCCGTTCCGAACCGATCGGCCCTATGGTTTTTGGGACAACGTGAGCCGATGGAATGCCGCGCTGCTGCCTTCGCACGGACCGCTGGGTGCCGTGCGCCGCGAATTGGGTTGGGGCCTGACCACCTGGGAAGCGTGGGGATTTCTGGGCACCGGAACGTGGTTTTTCGCAGCGGGAGCGCTCCTGTTCTGCATTTGGAAACTGTGGCAACGTCAAGAATGGGTGCTTGCACCAAAAGGTCTCTGGACGGGGTTGGTCGCCGGAATCGTTTTGTTTGCGGTGGCTGTCGGCGAGCCCTTTCTGACCGGTCGGGAAGCCTGGCTCGAACAGGCCAAACTTTTCCAACAATTCCGTGCCATCGGACGCTTTACTTGGCCGGCTGTATGGGCGTTTCCCATCGCGGCCATATGGTGGGTGGGGCAACGAGGAGGGCGAATCGCACCCCTCATGCTCATCGCGTTGTTTGCTGCGGATGCTTGGTGGATGCAAGTTGAAGCGCGGAACCAAATGGCGCTGCAGCCGAATCCGTTTTCCGCGCAAGTCGAACCGTATGAATCCCTTCGGCGATTGGCAGAAACGCATCAAGCTGTTGCCATTCACCCGGTTCCCTGGTTCCAAATGGGCAGCGAAAGCGTGGGAAGGGAAGGCAGCATGATGGCCCATCGAAATGCATTGGCCGCCGCTTTTCAAACGGGATTGCCGGTCACAGCGACTCACCTGACGCGCATGAGCATCACTGAGTCCCGCGCGCTCATGGAATGGATGGGGCACGCCCGCTTGCCAAAGCACGCCTTGAGGGAAGCCATTCCTACAGAAGCCCGTTCAAGGAATGTCCTCGTGTATGCGTGTGACGCCACCGAGACTTGGCAGGCCGATGATCGCCGGCTTTGGTCATCGGCAGCTCCCACCTCGGATCCGCTCGTCCGCCTGATCAACCTAGACGATTTTTTCCCGGATGAAGGACAAAGCTCATACCATTGGGCAATTCCTGATTCTGCGGACCTCAGGTGGAAACCGCTCAATGATGAGCCGTTTGCAGCAGCGCTGGAAGGCGGGGCCATCCATACCGGGCGGCAAAACGAATACCTGCTCATCGACACGGTAAGACCGGATAGTTCGTGGCTGCACCGCGAAATGGAAGCGAGTTGCTGGTTCTGGCATGGTGGAAATCACGCCGGTCGCGATGCCCTCCAATTCGAGTGGATCGCTGAAGCCGAATGGCCCAACGGCGATCGGCATTGGCTGGAGCATGTCCCCGTGTCATCGTCCGGAGATCACCTCCGAAATTGGACCCGAGGCAGCCTCCGCTTTACGCTTCATCAACTGCCAGAGCGGTTGTATTTCTTCGCCGTCGGATTCGGAGCAGAAAGGGATAGCATCCGGGCTGACGCCTACCGGATCCGACCGGTGAGTGGGGCGCAGCAATAATTCCTTTGGCCCGGTGCCCTGAGAACCGCCCAAGCCAACGTAAATTTGACCCGCATGGCACGCATCCTTACAGGCATACAAAGCACCGGAACCCCGCATTTGGGCAACTTGTTGGGCGCTATTCGTCCCGCCATTGATTTGGCCCATCAGTCGGATAACGAATCCTTCCTGTTCATCGCGGACATGCATTCCCTGACGCAAGTGAAGGACGGGGCTACGTTGCGCGAAAACACGTATGCTGTCGCTGCCGCTTGGCTCGCGTTCGGTCTGGACACGGAGCGCACGGTTTTTTACCGACAGAGTGATGTCCCCGAAGTGACCGAACTCGCTTGGTACTTGAATTGTTTCTTTCCTTACCAGCGGCTCACTCTGGCGCACAGCTTCAAGGACAAAGCAGACCGATTGGAAGACGTGAACGGCGGATTGTTCTCTTATCCCATGCTCATGGCGGCAGACATTTTGCTCTACGATGCTGACTTTGTGCCCGTAGGAAAAGACCAATTGCAGCATTTGGAAATGACCCGAGATGTGGCCAGCCGTTTCAACCACAAGATGGGTGAAACGTTTGTCGTACCGCAAGAGATGATTCGGGAAGAGACCCAATTGATCCCCGGATTGGACGGTGGTAAAATGTCCAAATCCAAAGGCAATACCCTGGACATCTTTACGGAACCCGGCGCGCTGAAGAAGCGGATCAACAAAGAAATCATCACCGACGCCACCCCGCTGGAAGAGCCTAAAGATCCGGACGGCGCCGTGGTGTATCAGTTGTACAAACTCGTCGCCACTCCATCAGATGCTGCGGACATGGCTGCGTCCTTGCGCGCAGGCGGGTACGGTTGGGGCCATGCGAAAAAGGCGCTACTGGAAGCCGTTGTGGATGGGTTTGCCAACGAGCGCGCGGAATTCCATCGGTGGATGAACGACAAGTCAGCCCTCGATGCCGAGTTGGCCAAAGGCGCGGCACGCGCCCGTGAAGTGGCCCAACCGGTACTCCAACGCGTCCGAGAAAAAATCGGGTTTTAAATTTTTGGCATGCTCCTTGGTTTGAAGCGTTGAAAATCATCATCGCACAAATCAAGCTTTATGAAACACGCCCTCTTGGCCCTCACCTTTGCCGCTTTCAGCTTTGCGGCGATTGCGTCAAATTCACCATCCACTTCCAAAGAAGTTGCCGTAACCACCCAAATTGACCACGTAGTCGTCTACCAACAAGGCGCCCAAATCGAACGCGTCGCGGAAGTGGATCTCGCGTCGGGATTGTCCACCGTCGTTTTCCAAGGACTCAATACCGCCATCGATCCTGCGCAAATTCGCCTTACCGGGAACGGTCCCTTTCAAGTGCTCAGCATCACGCACCGGTACCACACCGACACGCTGAGCGGCGCCGGCACCGCCGAGGAGCGCAACCGGCTGCAAATCGAACGCAACGAATTGCAAAAGCAAATCAACCAACTGAATACCCAGAACGTCATCTTTGATCGTGAAGAGCAGTTGCTGCTGAATAACCAAGGCTTTACGGTGAAAGACAGCGGTGTTGACCTCGAGCGATTGATCCGTGCCTCGGAATTCTTTCGCGAGCGCTTCGAGGCCATTCAAACCGGCCGGCTCGACCTCCAAAAGCGCATTGCGGATATCCAAGAATCCATGTACGCCATCGATCGGCAATCGAATGCGTTGCCGCAATTGAGAACCGAGACGTCGCTGGAAGTCATTGTCAATGTAGAGGCCGCGCGTGCCACAGAAGGAAAACTCTTGCTGAGTTATTGGATGCACAATGCCGGATGGAATCCGTCTTACAACGCGCGCGTTTCTGACATCACCGAGCCGTTGAAATTGGAATACCAAGCACTGGTCTACCAGAATACCGGCGAAGCTTGGGAAAATGTAGGCCTGAGCATCGCCACCGGAACGCCGAGTAAGAACCGTTCGAAGCCGGCACTCCAGCCGTGGAGTCTCGACGGCAACGCCGTGTACGGAAAGCAAGCTGGCGCGGCAAATGCATGGCTCAAAGCCAAGCCCTATAACCCCAACGTTCAACAAATCCGAGGACAACTGTATGACACCAATGGACAACCGCTCATCGGCGCCCAAGTCAGCGTTGGGAGCAACCGCGCCGTCACAGACGTCAACGGATTTTACAGCCTCTCGGTGCCGGCCGGCGTCAGCACCGTGCAATACCAAAGCATCGGCCACCAAGTTGAAACGTTGGCCGTGAGTGATCCCGTTATGAACGTCTCGCTTTCGCCGGACATCTCGGTTTTGGAATCCGTTCAAATCTCAGCCGAACTCGACGAGCGCGAAGCCTTGTTCTCTCCACGCGCGCGCCGCCGCGAAGAATTTGACGCCAACGAATCCATGAATTTCGCAGCCGTCTCTGTGGAGCACAACCCCACCCAAACCCGCTTTGACGTGAGTGCCCGCTATGACATCCCCGGCGACGGAAATCCCCACGCGGTGCGCGTGCTCGAGCATCAATTGCCCGTGGAGTACCTATACCAATGCACCCCGAAACTCGATCCGCAAGTGTACTTGACGGCGTTGTTTACCGATTGGGAGGAATTGGACCTCATCAACGGCCGCATGCACATCTATTTCGAGGACGACTACGTCGGAGAAAGCCAACTTCGGCTCGACTTCGCCCAGGACACGTTATCGATTTCGTTGGGCCCAGATCCGTCGATTCAAGTGCGGCGCAAGCGGACCATGCGCGAAGACCGTTCAAGTTTGATCAGCGGCAAAAAGGAATTCCTGCGTGAATATGTCTTCACTGCTACGAACCGCAAGGAGGCCCCCATTCACATTCAAATCGACGACCAACTGCCCATCGCCGACAACGAGGAAATCGAGATCAATCGCCTCAAACTCGACGGTGCAGAGGTCGATAAGTCGACCGGTCAGGTTATTTGGGATCTGGAAATCAAGCCAGGCGAGGAAATCCAACGCACGTTCAGGTACGAGGTCAAATCCCCGAAAGAGCTCTACGTTCAGATTCAATAGCGACGCCGGCGTCAGTCCAGAATCGGTGCGCCGTATTTGGTTTGGTATTTCCGGTAGAGCTGACGCTGCCGGTTATCCAAATCAATCGAGCGACCTTGGATGAAGGCGTCCGTTACATAATTGGTCCGCATATCAAGGGCGTCACCTTCTGAAATGAAGAGGGTGGCGTCCTTTCCTGTTTCCAGGCTTCCGCAAAACGCATCGACCCCAATGATCTTCGCCGCATTCAGCGTGATGCTCTGGACAGCCTGCTCATAGGTCAATCCATACGCATGTGCCGTTCCCGCATAAAACGGCAAATTCCGCACGCCCATGTGCTCCATGCCTCCAGCATTTTGCAGGCAGTACAACACGCCTTCATCCTCCAATTCCTTGGCCAATCGGAAAGGCTGATCCACATCGTCCTCTGCAAATCGAGGGAGCGAATGCAAGCGTTGTACCATCACAGGCACGTTGTTGTCCCGCAACAAATCCGCCACCAATGGCGCGTCGTACCCGCCGATGATGACCATGTGCCGAATGCCGAGCTCGCGCTTGAAGTGCACTGCTTCGGTGATTTGGCGGACGTCGTCGGCATGAACGTAAAGCCGCAAGCTGCCGTCAAACAAGCCGCGCATCGCTTCTTGTCGCAGGTCTTTCACCGCTGAACTGGGCCGCTTCACATCTTCTGCATAGGCCTTTGCTTCCGTGAAGAAGCGTTGGATTTCGTGGCGCTCTTGGTCATACGTCTTGCGCTTGCGCACGTCAATTGTTCCGTCTTCGCGGTGGCGGTGGTGGGTCGATGGCCAATTCAAATGGATGCCGTCCACTGTCCGCAATGCCGCGTCCTCCCAATTCCATCCGTCGAAATGAACAAACGAACTCGAACCGCTGATGACCCCGCCGCGTGGGGTGATTTGGCCCATCAGAACGCCGTTTGATCGCACGGTAGGTGTCACTTCGCTATCCGTATTGAATGCGATGATGGAGCGCACGTGTGGCTTGAACGTGCCCACTTCTTCGTCATCCCTTGTCGCCCGCACCGCTCCAATTTCTTGCAACCCCAATGTGGAGTTCGGCGCAATGAAACCCGGGTAAATGTGGTGACCTTTGGCCTCGATGATGCGGTCATAGCGCGCGCGGTCGACGCTTCGAGCGAAGCCCACGTAATCGATTTTGCCGTCGCGAAAACCGATGGCGCTGTTCTCCAACACATCTCCTGTTCCGAGGTGTGCGGTGCCATTCAAAACGAGGATGGATTCGGATTGTGCTGGGGCAGGAGTCGGTTGTGCCCAAGCCCAGACCGCTGAAAGCAGTCCCCATCCCAAGATCAGTAGTGCTTTGCTGTTCATCGGTTCTCGTCAGTTAAGGTGTCACAGTGGTAGTGGAATCTCGGGCGTTCAGTTGGCGCCCTGCCGCCGCCATCCGCGGCTTTATTCATGGCTTGCACGAGGCGTGCGCGTTCGGCTTGCATCCAGTCCTTTTTCGCTGCATCGTCATCCAAGTCAAAGTATTTCACGCCGTCCACGTAAGTTTGTTGGGCGCGCGCGTAGATGCTGAGTGGATGGTCATCCCATAGCACAATGTCCGCGTCTTTGCCCACCGCGATCGACCCCACGCGGTGATCGATGCGGAGAAGCTTTGCTGGATTGAGGGTCACAAATTTCAATGCTTCCTCTTCCGAGACGCCGCCGTACTTGACGGCCTTGGCCGCTTCTTGATTGAGGCGGCGCGCCATTTCCGCATCGTCAGAATTGAATGCCGTTACGATGCCTTGCCCGTGCAGGACAGCACCGTTGTATGGAATGGCGTCTTTTACTTCAAATTTGTACGCCCACCAATCGCTGAAGCTCGAGCCCCCTGCACCGTGCGCGGCCATCTTATCGGCGACCTTGTATCCTTCGAGGATGTGGGTGAAGGTGTTGATGGTGAAGCCCATGGAGTCAGCCACGTGCATCAGCATATTGATTTCGTCTTGGCGGTAGCTGTGGCAGGTCACAAAGCGCTCTTCATTGAGAATTTGGGCGAGGGTTTCCAATTCCAAATCTTTGCGCGGCGCGGCCGGAAGGGCATTGTTCTTGCGAGAGCGGCGACTCGCGGTGCGCAAAAGTTGGTTGTATTCCTTCCAAGCCTGGTCGTACTCGCGTGCTCTGTAAAAATGGTCGTAGTACACCTGCTCAACACCCATACGCGTCTGAGGGAAGCGTGAGCGGTAGTCGTTGCCCCAATTGCTTTGCTTCACATTTTCACCGAGGGCAAATTTGATGAATGGCGAGGCGTCTTCGAAGAGCATTTCGCGAGGCGAAGCGCCCCAGCGGAATTTGATGATGGCGCTTTGGCCGCCGATGGGATTGGCCGATCCATGCAAGATTTGTGCAGTGGTCACGCCGCCGGCCAACTGGCGGTATATATTCACGTCTTCGCTGTTGACGGCCGACTCGATGCTCACCTCCGCACTGCTCGCCTGGGTGCCTTCGTTAATGCCCCGGGTTGCGGCGATGTGCGTGTGTTCATCAATGATCCCCGGCGTGAGGTGTTTTCCTCGGGCGTTGATCCGTTCATATGCAGGAATGTTGCTGCCGAATACCGCAGCCTCATCCAAGCCTTGCCCTACAGCGAGGATTTCGCCGTTGTGGATGACCACATCCGCATTATCCAATTTACCGGCTTCCTCGCACGTCCAAACCGTGGCGCCCTCAAACCAAACCGTTCGCTGCGTCGGGCGCTCAACATTACCGTATGCCACAAAAGGCCAAATGACTTCGCCTGCCGTGGAGTCCGGCTGAGCACTCCAATCCGCGTCTTTGGTTTCGGCTTCGTTTTGCCGAATGGCGCTCCATTCAAACCAAGACCCATCCGCACGCTGACCACGTCCCTCCCAAATCCGGCTGTCCATCCAGACGTTGCCCGACAAACGCCACCAACCATCCAGTCCGAGCGTATCCAGCGTAAATCCCAAACTCACCATCCGGCCGTCGGGATTGAATTTGACCTTGAATTCCGTCGAGTCGATGGCAATGTGTGCCTTGGGCTTGGCCAGATCTCCTTTCACTTCCATCCGCAGCACCTGATCACCGATGGCCAAATCATACGTTCCGCGCACATCCACCGCTTTGCGTTCAACGTATACGTGCTGTGTGCCTTGCACCCAATTTTCGAGCAATTGGGCGTTCGGGTGGAAGATCGGGCCGTCTGTAATGAGCATGTTGGCCTCCATTCCAGGCGCGATGGCGCCCACACGGTCGGAGGCGCCGATAAGCCGGGCAGGGCCCTCGGTTAGCGCCGCCAACGCCACGTCTTCCGGCAACCCATGTTGCATGGACTTCCAAACAGCGCTGCGGATTTCACTGGGGCTGCTGAGGCCATCCGCCGTCAAAGCAAATGGAATGCCGGCAGCATGAACACGGGCTGCGTTAGTCGGCGCCAATTCCCAATGTTTCAATTCATCCAATCCTACCAGTCGTGAGGTAAACGGGTCGCTCACATCGAAGGGCGTCGGGTAGTCAAGGGACAACACCAGCGTCGCCCCTGTTGCTGTCAATTCATCCAAACGTTGATAGGCGTTGTTACCCGCAACCAAGATGAATTCGTGCCCGACCTCATCCGCTAGAAAATCAGCCCGCAACGCATCTTCCCAGCCGCCCGCTTCAAAAAATGCAGGCAACTCGCGTTGGGCATTGAACGCCTCCAACGACAAATTGGTCTCCAAACGTTCGTTCATGCGGCTGGCGTCGGCATACCAATCGGCGTCGAAGTACGTCTGTTTCAACAACGCGGTCGAGCCCATGAGCGACCGAGGATAATCTTGCGATGAGGTCCCTTTACGGAAGCTAAAATGTGCCGAGGCGGTGGGTTTGAGCAACGCGCGACGCGGATCTTCGGAAAGCGCAACCAACGCACCGGAGCCGCGAACGATGCCATCCTGCACGTGTGAAACCACAGCTCCGAATCCTCCCTTTAGATACGCTTCGCGGGATTTTTCAGCGGCCGTGGGATCGAAAACCGCCGCCGCAGAAGTTTCGGGGCGAATCGCTTCATTCCAGCCATAAGCCCCTTTTTTGTCGCTGAGATTTTGTGGGCCGCGGCTCCACCCTTCGCGTTGGGCTTCAGGCATCCCGTAGGCGCTTTGCACATCCACAAACGAAGGGTACACATGCAAGCCTTGCAAATCATGGCGAACCACCGCACCTGAAATTTGGATTTCGGCCGTCTTGCCCACCTGTTCGATGCGGCCTTGGTAGATGACAACCGTCGCGTCTTCCATGATTTCCGTCGCGTTCAGATGCACCGTGGCGTGCTCAAGTGCCGTGCGCACGACATTCTTGTTCACAACACCATTGACAGGAAACGTCTCCTGCGCTTGCATGCTCGCTGTGAGCAAAAGGGCCGTTATTAGCCCGCATACACTGCGCAAATTGCTTTGCAAAAATTTCATCTTCTCCCAGGTTTTCATCTTCAATTCGAAACGGCAATTTACAAGACGCTGACTACCTTTGCACCATGACAATCCCAACCAGCGTATATGCGGAAATGACCCCCAATCCGGCGGTCATGAAATTTGTCGCCGACCGGCCATTGATTGCCGACCAACACCAAGCAGAATTCCGATCGAAAGAGGAGGCTTCATGGTGTTCGCCGCTCGCGGAAGAACTCTTCAATTTCCCCTTTGTTCAGGGCGTTTTCATCAGCGGAGCTTTCGTTTCTGTCAGCAAGGATGAGTCGCTCGGTTGGGAGATGATTGTCCAGCAATTGCGTGAATACATCCGCGAATGGTTGATGGAAAATGAGGTCGCTGTGGACACCGAAGCATTTCTGAAGGTTCAAGAAAAATTGGCCGAGCCCGAACAGCCTGCGGTTACAGCCAAGTCGGATCCCAACGTTGAATTCATTGCGGAATCCGATATCGTGCCGACCGAATTCGATGCGGAAATCAAGCACCTGTTGGATGAGTTTGTGCGCCCAGCGGTGGAACAAGACGGCGGTGCAATCGACTTCAAAGCGTTCAAAGACGGCAAAGTTTACGTGCACATGCGCGGTGCGTGCAGCGGTTGTCCTTCGAGCATGCAAACGCTGAAAGGAGGCATCGAGCAACTCCTCACGTCCAAATTGGAAGCCGTGAAGGAAGTGGTCGCGTTGGGAGTGTAAATGGGAGTGTCATTGCGTTGCCTTTTTAGCGCGCAGCCTTTTTAGGCGCGGCCTTGAGCGCGTGAATCTCCGCGCGCAGCGAGTCGAGGGTGCCTTGGATCCGCTCCATTCCTGAAAAAGCAGGTGTCGGCCAATCAAACGCCAAATAGCCCCGCGCCCGCCAAACTTCGACCACATCACCAGGTGCCACCGAGTAGGGCGGGAAATCCGGATTGTCCGAAATCAACCACAAATCCCGATGCCCGGTATCCAAGCGATTTTCTATGCGCTTGAAGACCACGCCTTGATCTCGGGTCACCACGATGTACGGACGCATGCCGCCGACACGGTGCCAATCTTCCTCAAACGTGCTCAAAATGTAGCTGCCGCTGGGAACCGGCAGCATGCTTTCGCCTTCGATTTGAAACAGACGGTGCGTCAAGTTGGGCGTGACTTCGGGCAGCGGAAGGCCAAACGTGGGCAGCCCTTGCACATAATCCGGATCACCGTAGCCGTCGAGGTAGCCCGCAGCTGCCTTGACTGGAACGACTGCCACACGCTCTTCATCTGTTATTGAATCCACCGCCACAGACAGCACCCGCATGGATTGGCCACGTGTTCGGGCATCGTCCGTGCCCGCGCCTTTGAGCAAAGCATCCACCGACACCCCGAAAAAGTCAGCGATGGCCACCACATTGATGAGCCGAGGCTCCGCTCGGCCTTCTTCGTAAGCACCGAGCGCCGCGCGCTTCAAACCCAAGCGGTCGGCGAGCTCTTGCTGCGTCAATCCACGTTCCTTTCGGAGTTCTTTCAGTCGTTGGGCGAAATGAGGGAGTGCGTCCGGCATGGTACAAATTTGCTAACAAAAATAGCAATGCCATCGGAAAGCGAAAAATTCCATGGCCATGAACTATCTTGTAGATTCCAAAATGGGCTTTGATGCGTTGGCAATCTTGGAATACTCACGGAATTTGGTTGGTCGCGGTCTTCAGTGTTTTCACTGGGGGATTGATGCAGGCACAGCGCATATGCGGCTTGCCCTCCATGAGATGCATGCATGAAGCCTGCGGTCAGGGATTGGAAGCCATTCCGGTCGACGCCAACACCTTCATTGCAGCACCCGCTTGGTACACACCCGATGCGCCACGCGACGCCAACATCATCGTGAATTACAATGGCTTTCCGAGCGATGCCATCATCGCATTCAACCATGCCGTCGATATCTGGTCCGTGTTGATTGCATCCGACGTCACCATCCGCATCGACGCAACCTGGGAAGAGTTGGGCTCCAATGCTTTGGCACAAGCCGCGCCCACCAACCTGCAGGAAAATTTCGATGGCGCTCCATTTGAAGATACCTACTACGCGGTTGCATTGGCCAATGCACTGGGAGGAACGGATTTATCCGAGCAATCGGACATCACATGTTCCTTTAACAGCTCGGCCAATTGGTACTTCGGCACCGACGGCGCTACGCCTTCCGGCACGTACGACTTTGTCACTGCTGCGCTTCACGAAATCGCACACGGCCTTGGCTTCATCGGCAGCGCATACTACACGAACGGATTTGGCTTCATCGGTACCGCCAACACCCCCTATCCCTACGACCACTTTACCGAAACCGCCGACTCGACGGCGCTCTTGGATTTGCCCAATGGATCGCAAACCCTCGGCAGCGCGCTCACTTCGAATGCGATTTATTGGAACGGCAGCGGCGGTATGGAAGGTGTCGGCGGCGGACGGCCACGGATTTACGCGCCATCGCTGTACTCCGTGGGCTCGAGCTACAGCCACCTCAACGAATCCACCTACCCCGCCGGCACGCCCAACAGCTTGATGACCCCCGGGCTCAATACGGCCGAGGCCAACCACGATCCGGGCCCAGCGCTTTTGGGCATGTTCAGCGACATGGGTTGGAACATAGGAGGATGCAGCATCACGGATGTCGCCATCGGTGAGCAGAGCCTGTGCGACCCCGAAACGGACAGCTACACACAGACGCTGGTGATCACCTTTCAAGCGCCGCCGACCACCGGCCTGATCAATGTCAACGGTTCGCTGTTCTCGCTCACCCCGAGCCCCAAAACCGCAGTGCTGACCGGGCTGCCTTCGGATGGGCTTCCGGTGGATGTGACCGTGTCGTTTACGGCGGAAGACGCGTGCAGTTTCTATGTGCCCGCGGCGTTTACCGCGCCCGAGGCATGCTATTGTTTGACGGATTTGAGCGGCAATGGACTTACCGAGGTGCAAGACGTGTTGTTGCTGTTGGCCGATTTCGGTTGCTTGTCGGAATGTCCAGGAGATGTGACCGGCGATGGGGCGACAAATGTGGAGGATGTGTTGGCGGTGCTTTCCGCCTTTGGCGGCAGTTGTCCGTAACGAATGCCTCGCTTCACAAAATAATTTCACACGCTTTGCGTTTATTTTTGGCTTTGCTCATTATTTTAGCAATCCAAAATGAACACGACCCCGCCACCGTCTGCCCGTGCCATTCTGCACCTCGACCTCGATACTTTTTTTGTCTCGGTTGAACGGCTCATGGACAGCCGGCTCATGCGCCAACCCATCCTCATCGGCGGGACGGGTGACCGCGGAGTGGTGGCCGCATGCAGTTATGAAACGCGAGCGTTCGGCGTGCATTCCGGCATGCCCATGCGTCAAGCACGGCTCATGTGCCCCGAAGCCCTTGTCATTCGAGGCAATTCCATGAATTACATGAAGCACTCGAAGGCGGTGACCGAAATCATCCAAGAAGCTGTGCCGGTCTGCGAGAAATCCTCCATCGACGAATTTTACGCCGACCTCAGCGGCATGGATCGATTCTTCGGCTGCTGGCAATTCGCCCGCGAACTACGCGACCGCGTCATCCGGGAAACGGGCTTGCCCATTTCGTTTGGCATGAGCACCAGCAAAACGGTGAGCAAGGTCGCCACCGGCCAAGCCAAACCCTCCGGCACGCTCAAGGTCGATCACGGCACCGAACGCCCCTTCCTCGCGCCCCTCTCCGTCCGCAAAATTCCCCAGGTCGGCACGCGCACCTACCAAACCCTCCGCAACCTCGGCGTCAAACGCATTCACACCGTTCAGGAAATGCCCATCGAGTTGATGGAGCAGGTATTGGGCCAAAACGGCACCTCCATTTGGCGCAAAGCCCATGGCATCGACCCCAGTCCGGTCATCGCCTTCAACGAACGCAAGTCCATCTCAACCGAGCGCACCT
>Ga0255752_10002537_pt1 | contig 19868 bp, 20 predicted proteins | sample 011ome_25_FD_179952 | JGI IMG/M metagenome (GOLD analysis project Ga0255752, IMG submission 179952) | Coastal salt marsh microbial communities from the Groves Creek Marsh, Skidaway Island, Georgia - 011512CT metaG (version 2) | ecosystem: Environmental > Aquatic > Marine > Intertidal zone >... | reverse complement strand
AAATTAAAAAAGTTAGAGCAAATAAATATTTTAGAAGGGGTTGTTAATCAAAACACCAACAATTGGTCTATTTTAAAAGAACAGTACATGAACTTACAAAAAGATGTACAAAAAATAGAATCTAAAATTAATGAAGAAAAAAATCCATTAGCAGGGTAATTATGAAATTTGGTTTAATAAAAAATGTAGTAGGAGCCATAGCACCGACACTCGGTTCTGCTTTGGGTGGACCATTGGGCGGACAAGCAGCCTCTGTTGTTGCACAGGTTCTAGGCTGTTCTCCTGAGCCAAAAGCCATCAATCAAGCCATTCAATCAGCTACACCCGAACAAATGTTAGAACTCAAAAAAGCTGAACAACAGTTTGAAGTTCAAATGAAAGAGCTAGATGTAGATATATTTAAACTAGAAACAGCAGAAAAACAAGACGCTAGAAAAAACTTTAGTAAAGATTGGACAGCTAGAGTTATGGGTATTGCTGTTGTTGGTGGATTTATGGGTTATATATTTTTAGTAACTTTACAACCACCCGAACAAAATTCTGAAGCTTTAATTAATTTAGTGTTAGGATATTTAGGTGGGTTGGCGTCAGCAGTTATATCGTTTTACTTTGGAGCATCCAATACGGGTGATAAAAAAGATGGCGAGTAAAAATACAGTTCAATCTGTTGCATCAGACTTAAAATCGCATGAAGCAAAATGTGAAGAAAGATGGAAGACCATATTCAAAGAAACAGCAGAGATAAAGCAAGAGATGAACGATTTAAACAAAACTTTAAGAATAGCAATGTTTGGAACTTTTGGTTTTATAGGAACTTTATTCATCGCTTTTGTAACAATCGTATTCGGAAACTAATGCACACTTCAGACGAAGGTTTTGAACTTATAAAAAAATTTGAAGGTTGTGAGCTTGAAGCTTACCAATGTGCTGCGGGAGTTTGGACAATAGGATACGGATATACCAAAGATGTACAAGAAGGTGATAAGTGGACTGAAGAAAAAGCAGACTTTATGTTATGGCGTGAACTTGATGACGAGTACGAACACTATGTAAACTCTCTTGTTACAGCGCCAATAAATCAATGTCAGTTTGATGCTTTGGTTTCTTGGGTATACAACCTAGGTCCAGCTAATTTAAAAGTATCTACTTTATTAAAAAAATTAAATGCAGGAGAGTACAATGAAGTTCCTGCACAAATAAAAAGATGGAACAAAGCAACTGTTAACGGTGAGCGCAAAGTATTGCCTGGCCTTACAAGAAGAAGAGAAGCAGAAGCTTTAATGTTTGAAGGAAAAGACTGGCAACACATATAACGGAGGCTAGATGTCTGAGTCCTCTGCTAGAATATCATTAGCAGGTGAATATTTAGCAGCATCATACTTGTTGCGATATTGCGACTCTGTAATTTTAGCTCCACCAGGTCATAGATCAGATCTTATTCTTGACCACGATAATCATCTTTACAGGGTTCAAGTAAAGACTACCAATACTATATATGTAAGAAGAAACAAAGATTTTTATCGTTGGGAATTACGTACAAGCAAGAGAACTGCTGATAACATTCGCCAAAATAAAGTGGTAAGATATGGAAATGGTCAAATCGACATGTTTTGTTTTGTTGCTTTGCCAATTAATAAAGTGTTTTTTGATGTGTATGATGGTACAAAAAATTTAACTGAAGTATCTAAAAGCATTAAAACTTTAGATAAAATAGATTCAAAGGATTCTTTGCTTCAAGCTTTGTTAAAAATAAACAAAACACCAGAGCTAAGTCCTTTAGGTAAAACAGATTAATAAAAAATGGCGTTACAAAAAACTTTATTTAAACCAGGCATTAATAGAGAAGGAACTGACTACAGTAATGAAGGCGGTTGGTTTGATTCTAACTTAGTTAGATTTAGACAAGGCCTTCCTGAAAAATTTGGCGGTTGGGAAAAAGATAGCTTAAGTACATTTCTAGGAACTTGCAGAGCTTTGCATCCTTGGGTTTCTTTAGGAGGAACAAAATATTTAGGTCTTGGAACAACTTGGAAATATTATATAGAAGAGGGTAACTCTTTTAATGACGTAACCCCAATAAGATCTACAACTGGCGCTGGCGATGTAACATTTTCAGCTGTTGATGGTGATGCTACTATTACTGTTAGTGATACTGCACATGGAGCTGTAGCTAATGATTTTGTAACTTTTTCTGGAGCAGTATCTCTTGGTGGCAATATTACTGATGCTGTTCTTAATCAAGAATATCAAATAGCAACAATAATAAATGACGACTCTTATACTATTGAAGCTAAAGATACCAACGGAGATACTGTAACGGCTAATGCGAGTGATACTGGTAACGGTGGAAGCTCTACAGTAGGCGCTTATCAAATAAATGTTGGGCTTGATGTTTATGTCCCTGGTACTGGTTGGGGTTTAAATGGATGGGGAGAAGGAGCTTTTGGATCAGTGACTGCTTTATCTCCAAGCAATCAGTTAAGACTTTGGACTCATGATAACTTCGGCGAAAACTTAATTATAAATGTTAGGGGTGGAGGCATTTATCAATGGACTGAAAACAATGGTGTTGGAACAAGAGCTGTTGATATGTCTGCAATATCTGGTGCTAATTTAGTTCCTACAGTTGGTTTGCAGGTAATCACCTCAGAAGTTGACAGACATTTAATTGTTTTAGGCGCTGATCCAATCAATGATTCAGGTACGGCTAGAACAGGTGCTGTTGACCCGATGTTAATTGCTTTTTCCGATCAAGAAAATAATTTAGACTTTGAACCAAAAATTACAAATACTGCTGGTTCGTTAAGACTATCTTCTGGATCTGCAATTATTGGAGGAGTTAAATCAAGACAAGAAACTTTAGTTTGGACTGATACTGCTTTATACAGCATGCAGTTTGTTGGACCGCCGTTTACATTTTCGGTTAATTTAATTAACGAAGGTACTGGCTTGGTAGGTCCTAAAGCAGCTATAACAGCGCCTTCTGCTGTTTTTTGGATGGGCTACAACAATTTTTACGCTTATAACGGTAGCGTACAAACGCTGCCTTGCAGCGTTCATAATTACGTATTTAACGATATCAACCTTACGCAATCTTTTAAAATTAACGCTTTTACAATCGTTGATAAAAATGAAGTAGGTTGGTTCTATTGTTCTGGTTCAAGCAACGATATAGACAGATACGTGATTTACAATTACGCAGAACAAACTTGGGTGTATGGTCAATTGAGCAGAACGGCTTGGTTAGATGTGGGTATAGAAAATTATCCTAGAGCTGTAAGCAACGGCTATCTTTACAAACAAGAAACTGGATTTGACGCAGACGGTCAGCCGATGACAAATGTGTTTATTGAAAGTTCTGATTTTGATATAGGTGATGGCGAACAGTTTACTTTTATTAGAAGAATCATCCCCGACTTTAAATTTATCCAAAATAACAACGAAAATGGCTCAGTCAATATTGTTGTTAAGACAAGAAACTTTCCTGGAGATTCCTTAACAACCAACTCTACTAGCGCTATACAAGAAAACACTCAACAAGCATATGTTAGAGGCCGAGCAAGACAAATGGTTCTTAGGTTTGAATCAGATGATGATGCAGAAAACAACGGCAATTTAGGAATTGGCTGGAGACTAGGCGCAACGAGAATAGATATCAGAACTGACGGAAGAAGATGAGCAAACTACTGCCAACTCAGCTCCCGCAAGCGCAAGGAGAAAGCGTTAGTTCTGCTACTTTTAATAGACTTATAAGAATTTTAGAGATAAACTTAGGAGCAGTAGACCCTGATAATACTTTGCAATTATCAACTACTCAACGTGATAAGTTAAATTTTAATCTTGGCACGCTAATCTTTAATACGACAACCCAAGTGTTGCAAGTATTTAACGGGACTGAGTTTATTGATTTGATGGATGAACCCAATCCTCAAGGATACGAAGCCCAAGGTTTACTTGGTAATATTTCAGTAAGTACAAATGGAAATATTACAATAACCTTGTAAAATGATAATATAACATATGGAACAAGGTATGCTAAACAACGGACAGAGACAGCAACTAGAAGGAATTGCAGCTTTAGGCAGAAACGAAGATACTTATTTGGCTCACGTAGCGCCAGATGAGATGATCGTTCCAGCTCAAGCTTTACGCGATAACCCACTTTTAAAACAAGCAATCGAGAAATCTATTTCTAAGTATGGGATTGATCCTAATCAATTCGTAGTTGGAAATGGCAGTATGGATTTAAACCCTTTAACAGGTTTACCAGAGTTTGGATTTTTATCTAAAGTTTGGAAGAAAGTTAAAAAAGTAGCTAAAAAAGTTGCTCCTGTAGCGATGTTTATTCCTGGCGTAGGTCAGGCTTTAGGCGCTGTAGGTGGATCTTTGTTAGGTAAAGTTGGTTTAGGCAACGTAGCTAGCGGTATTGGAACTTTAGCTTCTAAAGTAGGTCTTAGCGGCGTTGGAAATGCTATTACGGCAGGTGCTGGCGGCGGACTAGGAAGCGCCTTACAATTTGGCAAGCAAGCAATTACATCTGGAATAGGTGGTTTGTTTAGTCCTAAAGGTATGATGGGCCAAGTAATGCAAGGTGGGTTTGCTCCAAGCGAACAGGGTGGTTATGTTCCAGGATATAACATTCCTCAACAATACTACGGTGGTGGATTTATGCCGACTTCTAGCTATTTTTCTCCTGGTTATCAATTTCCATCTTCCCCATCTGACTACGATCCAGTAACTGGAAGGGGTCAGAGTAAACTTGGTTTAATAGAAGACTTTATTAAAGGTAACAGATCTGGGTATGATCCAAAAACAGGAGCAGGTCAAAGTCGAATAGGAATGATAGAAGACTTTATTAAAGGTGGCGCAAGTGGTATTAAAGATGTTTTTACAACTGACGAAGGAAAGCTTAGCACTCTAGGTGCAGGCGGACTTGCAGCTTTAGTTGGTAAGATAGCTTACGATCAAGCTAAAAGCAGATCAGGCGGCTTGGCAGAAACTCCAGCAGTAACAATGGATCAACTTGGCAGATATCAATTATCAAAAGCTTTAGGTACTGGTGGTACTAGAGAAGAGTTTGGACTTGCTCCAGCTCCTCAAGCTTTAAAATTTGCTCAAGGTGGCGCAGTTATGATTGAAGAACTTGACATGCGAGACGGCGGTGAATCCGCTGGACCAGGGACTGGTACTTCAGATGATATACCAGCAATGTTAAGTGATGGCGAGTTTGTAATGACTGCTAAAGCTACACGTGGCGCAGGCGCATTTGACGTTAACAAAACCAAATCTGGTATTGAGCTTATTAAAGGTGGTAGTGCTTCACGCGAAAAAGGTGTAAAAAACATGCGTGAATTAATGAATATTTTTGAGGCAATATAATGGCTGAACCGATGTTACCAGTTTTACGTGGTATAGATAGAACAGAAGTTATTTCAGATCCAGCTTTACGAGAGCTGTATTTTGGTTCTACTGATACTCCAGGTTTAATAGCGCAAGCAACTCAAGCAGCGCAAAAATCTTATTTAGATCAGCCAGCTATTTTACAAAGAACAGCTGGACTAACTGGTCTTGAAAGAGAGGCTAGAGATATTGCCAGAGCTGGAATAGGTTCTTACCAACCTTTTCTAAGACAAGCAGAACAAGCTTACGGCTCAGGTCTTGGCTCTTTACAATCAAGTTTAGGTTTTGGCGGACCATCAGCCAGACAACTTCTTGGCATGTCTTTACAAGGCTACGATCCAAGAATGGCAGGCCAGTTCTACAATCCTTTTGAGCAACAAGTTGTTCAGCAAACAATTGAAGACACTCTAAAAGCTGCTGAAATGCAAGACATTCAACAAAGAGCAGCAGATATTGCTAGAGGCGGAGAATCAGCATTTGGCTCAAGAGCTAGATTAACAGCGCAAGAAAGACAAGAATCTTTAGGCAGAGGTTTAGGCGACGTTTTAAGCAGAATTAGATCAGGTGGTTTTGAAACTGCTCAAGAAAGAGCCTTAAGAGAATTAGAAAATTTGAGGTCTGGCGCAAGATCTGGCGCTCAACTAGAAGCTGGATTTGGCGGGCAACTTGCTGGAGCTCAAAGATTATTTGGTTCTGATATTGCTGGCCTTGGCGCAACAGAGCAAAGACTAAGAGCAGAAGATATAGCTCAGCTAACAGGTCTTGGCGCAACAGAAAGAGGTATTGAAGAGCAAAGACTTGCAAGAGAATATGCTCAACAACAAGAACAAAGAATGGCTCCGTTGCAAGCAACTAAATTTATTCAAGGGTTTGCACCTCAATATGTAGCGAGCAAAACTCAAATTGGAAAAAAATATACAGAGCCTGTAGATCCATATGCAAGTGCTTTAACAACAGCTCTTGGCACATATGCTTCTTTGGCTCCTAAGCAACAGCAACCCATATACACTCCAACTCCACAAACTCAACAATCAAGTGGAGGAATGACTAATACTAGTTATCAACCTCAATATCAGCAGACTCAACAGCCGCAGTTTTTTAATATGGCTCAACCATATCAAGTTCCTCAACAACAAGGAATAGGCGCATACATGCCACCTCCTCCCGCTCCAGTCGCCCCGCAAATGCCTCAACAAGGAATATACGGAGCGCCTCAAGCATATAGAGGAACTTACGCTTAAAGGAATAATATGAATGTACTTCAAAGGAGAATGTTTCAAGCAGGCGGACCTTCAGACAAACTGATTCAAATAGAGCCAGTTAATTCTGAGCTTATACGCTATTACGTACAACAAGGTTACAGCCCTTTAGAAATACAAGAAGTTTACCCAGCAGCCAATCTTGGGATTATTGAGCAGATAGCTAGAGAAGAAGGCGGAAGTTTAAATCCAGCAGTATCTTTAGGCGAATCTTTTACAGGTTCTCCAGTTGTTACTCCAGCTCAAAGAGCAGATATTATTGCTGAAAGCATATCTACTCCACTTGGAAATTTATCTTTTGAAGCATCAGCAGAGCCAGAACTTCCTAGAATGGAAGATATTAGCGTTGTTCCTAAAAGCGTTAGAGACTATATAACAAACGCTGGCGGAGTTTTAGATAGAGCTAACCTAGTTAGAGGATTAGGCGTTAGCTTTGGTATGTCTGAAGCAGAAGCAAACTCAGCAATTGATTTAGTAACTGGATCAGCCGTTCCAGAAAGAGCAGCTGTTGACGCCCCAGGTTTGCCTGGGCTTGCAGATGTGATGAGCGGCGAACAGGCTGAGGCTGCAAGCTCGGTATTAGGTCCTAATCAGTATCGAGATAGTAGAGGTAATATAAACAAAATTGATTCAGAAAAATTTAAAACTTTTATTGGGGGTTTAAGTCCTACAGAAATACAAGCTATGTTTCAAGCTCCTGACGTTGAATATGGTCAAGAGTTAAAAAATATTTTATCTGCAAGAGCAGCCCAAGTAAAAACTCCAGCATCTTTATTTGATCCAAGACCAGAAATGATTGGCAAACCTCAATTGAATGCCCCGATAACACCTGGAACCGCAGCAAAAGAATACGCTGGAGTGTTAAAAGATCTTGGTATTGAAACAGCTGAAGAATTGTATAATTTAGGAAGAAGAGGTATAGGAGCACTTGATTACTTTTTTAAATCTCAAGAAGAATATGAGAAAAAAGGACCGTTTGAAAGAATAGATTTTAAAACAGGAAGATTTAAAGAGTTAGACGATCCAACAGATCCGTACCCAACCTCAAGAGCGGGTGATATTGAAAGAGGTTTTAATATTTTAGGAGCTCCAGAAAATAGAAGTAGATTTTTAGGATCGTCTGTAGACAGGGGAGGTCAAGCAAGATTTGGTATGAGCGCAGATGAGCTAGATTCATTAATTTTACAATCTTCTATAGGGCCAGCTCAACCAGAAGTTACAGACGAAATAACAAAAGAAATAGAAGAGCTTGAAAGGCAAGCAGCTCCAGTTACAACTACAGAAATTGTTGCTGCAGGTGAAACTGCTGCAACAGAAGAAGAAATACAAGATGCCGAAGCTCAAGCTAAAGCTGAAGAAAAAGTTTTAGAAGATGCTGAGACAGCTCCTAAGACTGAAGAACAGAAAAAAGCAGACGCGACACCTCCTGTCATATCAGCAGCAAGCACTCCAGAACAAGTTGGAAGTATATTTAACAGTCCAGATTTTATTAGCTACGTAGCAAATGTATCAAAAGGAATAGCTAAGACTGGAGAGGTTGGCTCAGGCATAGCTTTAGGTTCTGCGTTGGCTGCTGAAGAAAGAAGCTTAAAAGATTTAGAGAAAGAAAAACTAAGGCAAGAAGTTTTATTAAAAGCTATTGAGAGTGGGCAAAGTCCAGATTTAAAACCATCTGATATTGGAAAATTAGATGATATGACTTATACCTTAAATGAAAATATTAAAAATTATGAAGGGTCCAGAGCTTCTGTTGCAATTATGAATGATGCCATTGCTTTATTCGAAGAGGCAGCAGAAAAAGGAGTTGCAATTACTGGTTTGCCAGGGAGAATAAATAGATTTAAAGATCAGGCAGCAGCATTTATGGGAGCGTCTGATTCAAATGTATCTGATGCAACAAAAATTGCAAACTATATTGAGCAAGTAAAACAAAGAAGCATTAGAGATATTTTAAACGAATCAGGAAGAACTATATCTAATCTAGACAGAGAGATTGTTGATAGGGTGTTTGGAGATTTGAATTTAACAGATAAACCTTCTGAAATTTTGAAAAAATTAAAAAATGCAAGAAGAAGTTTAATGGATAGCAATCTTGAAAGACAAAGAAATGTTGAAAAAACTTATAGACTTTTACAAAATCCAGTTTATGGAAATATAGGTATAAATGCTATCTCTCCATATAGATCAGTTATAGAAGCAATAATTAATGCTAACCCGTCTGATATTAAATCAATGGAAACTGTTGGCAAAACTTTTGATATTGATATGACAGGCGAGTTCAATCAATGAACACTTACAATATTAAACTGACGGATGATCTGACCATTCCAGTCAGGGCAAAATCTGCTGAAGAGGCTCAAAGAATCATCAGAGCAGAAATGGTTAAAAGAGAAGCATCTCCGCTTTTCGACAAAGTATATTTTGATTACGAAACAGGTATTAACGTACCAAGTCTAAGAGCAGCTCTTGGCAGGCAGGAGAAAAAAGAAGAAAAAGAAAATGTTTTAAGAGCTTACGTTGATAGTTCTGGATTTACTGAAACAACCAAAGGTGATTTTGCAATTACTCCAGAAGGGCAAAGAGCTCTTGCCGATAAAGGTTTGTTAGATAAAGAAAAAATATCTGATAAAAATATTGTTATAGAGGAAAATAAATTTGGAACTGCTGGCGACTTTGCAGATTTTTCTGGAGCTGTTGGACCCATTTTTGGGGCTATAGCAGCTTTAAGTCCTCAACTAAGAATCGCAAAAGGCATTCAATATTTTTTTAAATCTCCGATGGTATCAAATGCTATCGCAGCAGGTCTTGGTTCAGCAGGTGGTAAGGCGGCTGAGGAAGGTTTAGATTTAGCTCAAGGTTATCAAGAAAAAGATGCAAATGAATTAGCCGATCTTCTTAAATTTGAATTTGGGGTTGGTACTGTTGCTCAAGGAGTTGGCGATATAGGAATGAAGGCTATTGGAGCTTTCTTTGGTAGAAAGGCTCCAATAGAAAATATTAGAGATGCCTGGGCTGCAAATAGAGGCGTCAGTCTTGATGATGTCTATAAACTAGAAGAAAAACTTGGCAGGTTTGTAACTGAATCTGATATTAAAAAAGCAATCAAAAGCGGAGAAATAAAACCGTTAGACGCAAAAGCTGTACTTAGCCAAAGAGTTACAGGTCGAGCGCTTCAAGCAAGGTTTCAAGGCGCTGGAGAAACTATTTTTGGTAAAACAAAAAGAGAGCAAACAATTATTGATTACAATATTGATGCTTTAAATCAGTTAAAAAATAAAATTGCAGACAAAAGAGCTAAGCTAGACTCATATTCCGATTTTGCCGAATCAGACTCAAGGGTTATATCTGAACTTAAAGCTAGAAGAGCAGAGTTGGATCAAGCAGAAAAAAGTGTTCAAAGCGAATTAAATAGATTGCTTACAGATTTAGCTGATGAAACAGCTGGTTTCAATTCTGCGATAATGAATGCTGGTACACCAGGAAAAAAAGAATTAGGTCAAAATGTTCAAGAGACAATATCAGCAGCGTATAAAGCAATACAAGAAGGACATGAGGCGGCTTACGGAAAAATAGCCGATAGATTAAATAAACTAAGCCCAGAATATACCGTTGATTTAAGTGATATTGGTAAAGAGCTAGATGAAATAATTGGCAGAGCTAGAAATATAGGACAAAAGAATATTCCTGATGAGTTAAAAAAATTAAAAAAAGCTATAGAAGATAATCCAAACTTTACTTTAAAAGAATTGGTAGAAACAAGAAAGGTTGTTAGAGGATTAAAAGATATTGGAGATTTATCAGGAGACGCGAATCAAGCTGTAAAAGAAACTTTTAAAGCTTTGGATAATAAAATTAACGATCTTCCAAACAATCTACACTCGATTAAAGGAGATGCTAATAAAGTTGTAAAAATTATAGAAGATTTAAAAACAGAAAATAAACTTTATTACCAAAATCATTTGCCTTTTGATAAAGCAAAAGTTAGAAAAATAATGAGCAATAAAGAGATTGATGCCGATGATGTATACAACGCAATTTTTAGTTTAAATCAAATTGGGGATGCCAAAGCTTTAATTCAAGCTATTCCAGAACCAAAAAGAGCAGCATTGCAACAAGGCTTGCTTAGAAGATATATAAAAGAACAGATAAACAGTTCAATTGACGATCCAATAACAGGAGCTGTTAACCCAGTTAAGTTTGCTGGCAAGATGTTAAAAAACAAAGAAGTGTTATCAGAATTTTTGGGGCCAAGAGCAAATCAGTTCTTTCAACTGATGGATGATTTTTCTAAACTTAGACCCAATCTTTCCGCTAAAGAACTAACAGAAGTTGCGGATGAGCTTGCTGGCAGAATACCTCAAATGGAGGCGATGGCTGACGCAGGCAGACTTAACTATCCACCTAGTTTCAACAGGTTTGCAGAAGCATTAAAAGAAAAAGCAGAAACAAGCGCTCAAGCGTTACAAATACAAAAAGCAAATATATTTACAAGGTTAGAATCCGCATCACCAGAAGAAGTGGCTAAAATAGTTTTTAGACCCAAGTCATCTGAAGATATTATAAGAGTTAGAAATTTGGTAAGTGATGAAGCTTTTCTTGACATACAAGATCAAGCTTTAGAACAAATACTAAAAGACGGAGTTCAGACAGGAAGTAATAAACTTTCTGACATATTCAAACCTGGCAATTTAGAAAGAGCTTTGCGTTCATACGACGATGAAACATTGACAGCAATGTTTGGCAAAGAAATGACTCAATCTTTAAAAAATTACGCAAGACAATTAAGAGTAACTGTAGGGGAAGAAACTACAGGAGGAGCTGGTAGCTTGGTAGCTGGAGCTCTTGCGTTGAACGTATTTAACGTGGCTCTCTGGCCAACAGTTGCGATGATGGGTCTTTACAAAACAATATTTTCAAACCCAAGAATTACTGGAATGCTTGCTAAAACAGACAAAAGTTCTATTGCAGAAGTTGTAAAATTTGTTGCTAACACTATTAAGTTTGGCGGTATTAGAGGTTTAAGTGTTGAGACAGCAGAAGGAGCAGACGCTCTCAGCAGAGAGGTAGAAAAACTTCAACAAAGTGAAGAGGGCCAAGAAGTCAAAGGTATACTAGAAACTTTAAAGGGCGGAATACAGTCAGAGGCTAAAAAATTACAAACACCTACACTTCAGGATTTGCCAGAAGTTGCAGCTGTTACTCCACCTCAATCTCAAGGTATTGTCAGCCCAAGTTTATTAGGCGGCTCTCCAGCTAATATAGATATTGCTCAAAGGCTAAGAGGCTTAGCCTAGTTTTTGATTAAATAAAGATCCCAGTTATTTCTTAATACTTCCAACCAGTCTCCGATTGGCATAACTGCTACCTTATCGTTATCTTCATCCCACTCAGGATTAATCGCATATAGCGGAACGCAAACCCGAATAGGTTTACGATTGTATTTAAAAATTAAAACAGGGATACGGCCGTCTGTAGCTTTGCAGACTTGATCCCACCAACCTTGTTGATACCAATCCCCCTCTTTGTAAAACTTGCACTCTACAGCGTGATGAGGAATGTTTATATCGCAAAGATCTTTAGATTGATATTGGTCTAGGTTACGCTTGCAAACGTAGTCAATACCTTCAGACTCAAAAAACTCGTTTAATATTTTAGCAACGTCTCTTTCAAACGTCGCTCCCTTTGTTCTTGAGTTGATCGGCATCCTTCTTCTCCTTTAAAGTTCTTTCTTTCATTAGTAACTCTAGCTCATGCCAGCGATACATTCTTTTGTTTACATGATCCCAAAACCACCCTTTATAATCGTGCAGCTTTTCCATTGGGTCTTCCATTACTTATCCTTTTTGTAGTTGTTAACTAAACCCATTTCTTCTCTATCAAAACCTAATGGATGAGGAGATAAACACTCTAGCTCATCTTTACTGAAATGAATGTAAGGTTCTGAGTCTTCTTCATAAACAGGTTCTGCAATTGTACCAAATCTTACATCGTATATGTGATCTCTTTTCCAAGTATGACTGTAAACGCTGTCTGTCATTGCATACACAATTACAAATGGTTGATTGGTAGCTAAAGATAGAGCTGAACCCATTCTAAGCTTGCTAGCAGAAAGTAATAAAGTGTCATACTTGGTAATACCAAAGGTTCTGCATTTTACTTCTAGCCAAAAAGAAACTTCTCTTGATTCACACCAGTAATCTAAGCCGTAGCTGACTGGTAGTTTATGGCATCTAACATTCCAAAGACCTTCTATAAAACCAGCGACACGTTCTTCGCGTTTTTGGTCATTGATGTTTTCCATTTTTGGTTTTGGCTTATCCATTGATCTCTCCTTTTTTAAATGCAATACGCACACAATATTTGCGAACAATTGCAACAAGTGTAAATACTGTTGTTTGAACAACAGATGTGGTTAACAAGCTAACATTAAAATAATTACATAGATTAAGAACAAGAAAAGATAAAGGCAAAGCTATCACCACGCCAACAGCTACATCGCTGAGACTTTCTCTTAAAGCTAGTTTATCAATCTTCATTAAAAAATTCTGGATCAATCGCAACAATACGTTTGGTTGGTCGCCCAGTTCCTTTTGCTCTTAAATCTTTTTCTTGTATCTCCCCTGAGTTTTTTAATCTTTCGATAATTTCTTTTACTTCGTATGACTTCATTGATCTAAATATTTCACGTCTATCAATATCACGTTTGCTTATACCCCATTCTCCTTGCGATCTAATAAAGCTAAGTATTTGTTTAATACGCCCTTCCATTTCAGAACCTGCAACTTTATCTTTACAGCTTTCAATTAACACTTGATCGTAGTAATAAACATAATCAATTGCCCATTGAGTAATATCTCCCCTAATAGTTCTAGCTTTGCGATCATCTGCCAAAGCTCCAATCAAAGCTAGTCGCATGGCTTTTTCCCTTGTTCTAGATAATAAAACCTCAAGACCTTCTTTCTCTAAAGCATTTTGTTGGTCTACCAGCTTGTAAGCTAGACTATCTAGCAAAGCATTAGAATCATCATCAAACTTCAACACTCTTTGTTTAAAATCTAGCTCAGCATTGTCTCTGGATATTTGTTCCATTTCATTGTCAACTTGTCTTACATGTGAAACCCAGTTGTATGTGGATTGCGGAGGCTCGACAAAAGAAACCATTTTACCGACAGTTCTTGGCACGTGAGACTCAACAACAATAAATCTATTTAGGAAACCGTCTACAATACGGCCTGTTGATAAAGCGCCGTAAAAGTTTTTAGGCACACTCATACCGACCAAGGTAATCGCAGGTTTAATCGTTGATCTATCCAACACTTCTTTTTGCTGTTTATTGGTCAGCGTCATCATTGAATAGTTATCTGGTCTTAGAACGCCATGACATCTTCCCCAAGTCTCCATAAGTATTTGCAAAGCATCTTCTTTGTTTGAGTTAGAAGATTTGGATATGCTTTCCAATCTTTTACCAAACTCATCCATTACAGTTATATGAGTTGGCTTGTATCTAAGCAAACTATAAATAGCTCCACTTGAGGTGTAGCCATCTCCTGCCATTAAGTCGCTGTACTCTGCATGATCTAAAATAGTTTCAACAACTGTTTTAACATTTTCTTTACCTTGACCAGACTTAGCGATACACATAAAGAACAAAGATGAAAAGTTATTCATATTGGTTCTATACATTCTGCCCAAGGCTACCGAACCTAAAGACAAAGCTGCTTGCATGCTAATAGCTGGTTGAGAAATATGTGCTATCTGTTCTGAGTATTCGTAAATATCTTTTAAAACCCCTGGAGGAGAAAAAAGATTAACAGGCTCATTTACACTTTTAGTTGTTGATATGTAAGCTGGAGCTTGTTGGTTTTTTCTGTCATGAGTTTTTTGAATTGAATTAACTGTTGTAGATATTTCAGACCTTGATAAAGGCGGTTTGTTTTGTTCGTTCCAAGACTGAACAAAGAATTCTGTAAACTCTGTATTCAAACCTTTAGCTATTAAATAACCAGCAAGTCTAGCAGCTTGGTCATTTCTACCGCCTTCTGATATACCATCAATAGACAAAGGTGCAGCTATTGGCTGACCGTTAAGTTTCTCAACCCCTGTTATTTTTACCCATAAATCTTGAGTTAGATTTGGCAAATCATCAATATCGTTTAGATCCCAATCATCAATTTTTGTAGGAGTATAGATAGCACCTGTCGCATGAATATTATGCGGAGCAACAATCAAACCCCCGACACCTCTAATATCAATGAGCTTAGCTGGGTCATAGCCTTCAGTTCTTTTAGCTACCCAAGTAGTAAAGTTTTCTGGATTGTTGTAATAGTAATGAACCCCTTTGCCTGTCGCTACTTTAAAAGGTGTTATTGGTAAGTTGGCTTCACACCAGTTTACAGCTTCAGGCGTGTCTGCATCTATAACAATAAACTTGCCACAGACTAAAGCAACGACTAGATCATCTCGCCCCTTAAACCATTTCTCAATTTCTTCCGTCGTCGGCTGTCGCTCTTGAAACTTTTGCCATCCCCCTAATTCTTTAGGCGGAACTTTATTATGTCTATGTAGTGGTACTACGCTTATGCCGTATTCTGCATAAGCCAGAGCTAAGTCCAACGCAGAATCTTGCGCTGTTACTTGTAAATTGAACACTATTAGTCTTCGCCATTCTCTTCGATAGGGCCAAAGATAGATTCAAAGTCTAGCTTGCCACCAGATGCTTTGATAATTTTTTTGGCTTGTTTAATTGAAGGTTGTCTTAAACCATACCTCCAAGCTTTAGTTGATGCGGGAGAGCAGTCAAATAATTCTGCCGCAGGCTCAGTCCCAATAAATTCTATATACTTCTTTAAAGTTATTCTTTGCACTTCCCTCTCCTTATGTTCAGGTTCTAGATTTTTTGTTTTAAATGATTTAAGCTCTTCATTCGTAAGGTTTTTCAACCTCCAGAGATAATTCACTCTCCATTGATTTTGGTCTACTTCTCTCATTTTACATTCCGTTAAATATTTAATGTTCACACATTGTAATTCATATTAAAATAAATTAAAATAGTATTTTTAAATAAAACGGAGAAGATTAAATGTCTGATATTTTAAGTAGAATTGTAAGTCCTAGTGAATTGGTTGAAAACCAAGGCGCTAAGATTTTAATGTATGGTGCATCTGGAGCTGGTAAAACAACGACATGTGCAACTGCTCCTGGAAAAACTTTAATCATTAGTATGGAAGCTGGTTTGTTATCTATTAAAGATGCAAACAATGTTACTGCTATTGAAGTTAAAGAAGCTTCAGAGATTGAGGAAATTGCTGCAATGCTTGAAAGCGGAGAGCTTGATTACGATACTGTCTGTTTAGACAGCGTAACCGAGATGTCTGAGCTTTTATTAGCACAAGAAAAAGCAAGGTCTAAAGATCCTCGACAAGCTTATGGTGAAGTTATTAATGTAATGACTAGAACAATGCGTAGATTTAGAGATCTAAAGATGCATGTTATTTTTGTTGCTAAAGAAGATAAACTTCGCGACGAGGCAACAGGTATGTTTCATTATCAACCTATGATGGTTGGTGCTAAACTACCTACCCAAATTCCTTACTTCTTTGATGAAGTGTTATGTCTTAGGACTTTCACCGAAGAAAATGATGAAGGGAAAAAAGTAACCAATCGTTGGTTGCAAACAGTTCTTGGTGATAACTATATTGCTAAGGATAGGAGTGGCAAGCTAGATTCTTTTGAAGAGCCTAACTTGACACATATTATTAATAAACTTGGATTTTCAAAAGGAGAAAAATAATGAGCGATTTTGCAGACGTCAAGTTTGATTTTGAAGCGAGTAGTAGTAACGATTCATCTACTATTCCAGAAGGGGACTACCTAACAGAGATAAGCACATGCGAGAAGACTACTTCTGCGGCAGGTAATGACTATCTCAAGTTAGAAGTCAAAGTATGCGGCGATAAATACAAAGGATGGATTGCTAGAGACAATCTAAACCTTTGGTACACTAACTCTGATTCTGAGAAACAGGAAATGGTTAGAGAGATAGCCTCTAGAAAGTTTTCTAGTTTGGTTAAAGCTGTAGGAAGAAAAGACAACCCGCCTACTAACGCTGGCGAACTGGTTGGTAATAAAGTGATATGTTCTTTTGGTATTGAAAAAAGTAAAAATCCTGATTACCCTGATGATAAAAATATTATCAAGGCTTTTAAACCATTGGAAAAGATGTCGCCTAAACAAGCAGACGACACTCCAGCTTGGGTAACAGAAGGAACTTCTGAAGCCAAAGCTCCAGCTAAACCAAGCTTGTAATTATAGGGTGTTGCTAGGGCGCCCAAAGGGTATAATCTCCCCCCATTAGATACTTATATACCTACCTAGCACCTTAATGAATGGTTAGACTTACTTGATGCGTAGGATCTAATTCGCTAACATCTAGAATTTTTCCAAAACTATAATTGTCGCTATCTTCCATAGAACGCAATAAAGCAAATAACTCTGCGGTATCAGAGTTCCTGGCCTGCAACACAACCATATGAAGGTTGCTGTCTACCTCGTAGACGCAAAGATATTGGGGAATGCTAGGAAATAACATACCTATAATCCTAGCATAATTTTTATTGATCGTTGACGTATAAAGCAATCATTGCATAGTGAATGATTTTAAGGAGCTCTTTTTTCTTATCGTCTTTTTTTCCATAGCGCATGGCATATTTCATTATATTGCCAATACAAAAACCCTCGCCAAAGCCAGCATCTACAATCATATCCGTAGCCTGGTACTTGCCCTTGGCATAGTGCTGATTGTAGGTACTGTCTATATAATTTTTTAGCTCAGCAAGAGATACATCTTCTTTGAACTTGTAGTCAATAGAAGTTTTTTTGTCGTACATTTTATAAAGTTAAGGTAACAATATTAGGCGAGTTATAAATAGATAAATGACCGCCGTCTGAGTGATTTTTATACAACTCTAAAAAGCCTTCCATCTTCTCCCAACCAAGATTCATCTGCTCTTCTGAGATAATAAATACTTTAGATGCGTAAGGGTAAACTTTTTCTTGCGCGACAAAAACAAACTCTTTAAGTTTGAATCCAGCTTTCTCCATACCTCTGCGATACCAAGCGGCTTGCATATCATAGCCATACTTCTTAACCGAATAAGCAAACTCTACTGGGTCGCATGATTGAGTGGTTTTGTAATCGACTACACATATGGCGTTATCTGGGTATGGACTTTGGACTGGCGGACAAATAATATCTGGACGGCACTTACAAAGAACTTCACCCTCATACCAGTAAAAACTAGCTTCTGCTACTTTGCCTTCAGCGTTAAGGTAGATGTTGCCTTCTTCAATCATATGTTCTTTCATACCTTTGATTGCCGTCATTTCAGCTTCTTTAATAACTGTTAGGCCGCGCTCTTCATATTCTCTTTTAAGATCTTTGTTAGCATTGGTATAAGGAGAACCCATAACAACTGCGACTGTTTGATTAAAGGCTTCTTCACCCTCTACCAGCAAAGCATGGGCAGCTGTACCAAAGTTCATAGCAGGAGTTGTCTCTTGGACTCTCTCTACCGCATGCAGTTGCGATTTGCCAAAGGCTCTAATCTTACTGCTGCTTACTCCGACCCCTGCATGGTAGACAGGGTTAGGTATATCTGAGAACACCAGGGTGTCGCCCTTTTGCTCAGACTCAAATTCTTTTAGTTCTTCTATTATCATATTCATACTCCAAAATCATCGTTTGCACGACACTATCATTTAGCATTGGTTTTGGCCAATACCGCAACTTGTTGTATAAGTTTAGCATGTTGTCTTCAAAAGACAGTCGCTTGTTATACATAGGGTTTCCTATTGAATCCCAAAAATCTTCTATTTGTTCTAAACAATCTCTACCACCGCCAACATATTTTAATTCTGCTTCTGTATAGTCATAGGGAATAAACATAAAATCTCCCGTCTCTTTTCTAAATGGATAACAACGTGTTGGCTTACCTATCTGCATACATATGATTGACGATATTGGGGAACTTACCCGAATAATCGACTTTAATTAAATCTGGCTTATTGACTTCAGTTTGTCTAAACAAGGCTTCGTCTACTGTAGCGGGCGGCGATCTGCGTAAGCTATCACCACTTACCATTTTGTTCCACCAAGCCACAGCTTTATCTCTTGCATAGCCTGAGTGCTCAAAACAGATGTATTCACTAATAATTTTATTGGGCGTCTTGTAGCTGACTTTTAATACAGGCAAAGGCTTACCTTGTTTCTGATGATTACCAAACCACATGCTGATAACCTTGGTATCGTAGCGTTCTTTTTTAGCTGTATTAGAAATAATATCTAACTTAGATGCAACCAAATCTAACTCTAGCTTACGCATAGGGTAGACATAGCCACAATCTGGACAGGTGGTTACAGCTTTAGGCACATACGATTGACATTCTGGACAGCTCTTAACAAGCGCTTGACCTGTTCTTTTACGCTTGCCTTTTTGATTGGGTGCTATTTGATTGATAGGACCATGACGTTCAATATTCTTAGCAAAGTCTAGAATCAAACAATCTTTCTTGCCTTCTGCTATACGCATGCCCCGACCCATCATTTGCACATATAAGCCTGGTGAATGTGTAGGCCGCAGCATTATAATTAAATCTGTATTCGGCGCATCAAATCCTGTTGTCAATACATCACAATTAACCAACGCTCTGATCTTACCAGCTTTGTAGTCAATTATTAGTTGATCTCTTTCTGTTGGGCTTGTATCTCCTGTTACCACGCGAGAGGTTATATTGTTTGAGTTTAAAATACTGCTAACCATTTTTGCATGATTAATACCAGCGCAGAATATAAGCCATTGTTTTCTGTTTGCGCCTTTAATTAAAACTTCTTGTATGGCTTTGTTGGTTCTACCGCTATCGTTCATCTTGGCTTGCAAGTCTGTTTGAATAAACTCTCCACCCCTTATACCCACATCATCTAATTCGTATTCAGTATCCATACACTTAGTTACCAGGGGTGATAAATAACCGTCATCAATCAACCGAATAAAGTTATCTCCACTTCCAAAGTCTATTGCGACATCATCAAAAATAGATCCCTCACCTTCAGTCAACATGCCAGAGTTAAGTCGATACGGGGTAGCAGTAAACCCGACCACGCGTAAGTTTGGATTACGTTCTTTAAGGGCGACAACGAGGGAACGATACATT